>Ga0101945_1000232_pt1 | contig 116403 bp, 97 predicted proteins | sample DewCreD2012metaG_2_FD_75246 | JGI IMG/M metagenome (GOLD analysis project Ga0101945, IMG submission 75246) | Hot spring sediment bacterial and archeal communities from British Columbia, Canada, to study Microbial Dark Matter (Phase II) - Dewar... ... | reverse complement strand
GCGCGATGGGAAATCCGACCGGCCTTTCCCCAACCTCTCTCGAGGCTTCAGAGGAGGCCATCGCGGCCCGGATGCTCCAGGGCGATCCAGAGGCCTTCGCCTGGCTCTACGAGCGGTATTTCCCCCGCCTCTATGATCTGGCCTGCCGCATGCTGGGGGATCCGGATGAGGCAATGGATGTGGCCCAGGAGACCTTCCTCAAGTTCCTGGAAGGCCGTCCTCGCCAGCCTCCCCGCCATTTCCGGGCTTACCTCTACACCATCGCCCGCCGGGAGATCTATGACGTTCTCCGAAGATCCCGCCGCCACGCTCGATGGGCCGGGGGGGAGCAGGAAGGCGCCGAGGAGGCAGAGCCTCGAGCGTCGGATGAAGGAGCGGAAGCGGAAGTTCTCCAGAGGGAGCGGATGACGTTCCTCCGGGAGGCCTTGCAAGCGCTCCCGGAGGAGGAAGCGATGCTCCTGGATCTGCATCTCCGCCACGGACTGACCCCCGCGGAGCTGGCCGCGGTCTTCGGCCGCTCGACCGGGGCGATCCACACCCGCCTGAGCCGGGCCCGCGATCATCTCGAGGAGGCGATGGCCGCCTGGGTCCTCCTTCGCGTGGGCCGGCGGGCATGCCCCACCCTGACGGCGATCACGGGGGGACCGGAAGAACCGCCTCCGGCCCTCACCCCGGACCTGCGCCGGGCTCTCCGACGGCATCTGGAGGGTTGCGCGGCGTGCCAGGAGACGCGCCGGCGGTATCTTTCCGCGGCGGAATGGCTGGGCGGGATGGCGATGATTCCCCCTTCCCCGGCGCGCGCCCGGCGGGCCCGGGAGCGCCTGAGCCAGGCGGCGCAGGCCCTAACAGCGGGAGGGGTCGCCGTGGGGGCGGCAGGCGCGGCCGGGTTGGGCGTCCTGAAGGGTCTGGGGATCGCGCTCCTGACGGGCGCGGTGATACTGGGCCTGGCCGCCGCCGCCCTCGGGCTCTGGATCACGGGGTCCGGATCCGCTGAAGTGCGCGTGGAGAACCGGAATTGCCCCCCGCTGGTGAGTCCCTCGCCCGCCGTCCGCCTGCTCCGGATCCTGCCCAACGTGGAGGTGCCCGTTCGGATCGAAACGGGCGCGACGGAGATCGCCCGCCTGCCTCCAGCCACCCTCACCCTCCAGCGCCGGGGGGAGGGGATCCGGGTGGCGGCCTATGGGATGGGCTTCGATCTCCCCATCGAAGGCTTGACGGCGGCCGAATGGGATGGGGCCGATCTGCCCTCCGGACCCCATACCATCTCGCTGCGCCCGGGGGAGCGGCACATCCTCCGGGTGCGCTGCCGGTAGCATGTAAGATCCCCCGGGCTTCGGACGTCTCATGAGTAGAGCGCCCCGACCGCAGGGCCACACCGGTGGAAGCCGGATCGCCCGGCGGTCTGCGCGCGGCGGGGGATCGGCGCAGCCAGGCCAGCGAAAACCGGAGGGGATATCCTACCAGGCAGGAACCTGCCGGCGGAGAGAAGACGTAACTTCTTTGCCGGAATGGGCGGTACAACTTCTATTCGATTGGATCCATGGGGGACGCTATGGAGACTCCTGGCGATAGCGGTGGATGTTCGGATCCGCCGTCCGTCGGGCTCTGAACGCGCCGAAGGTTCGGGACGCTGTCCCGATGTTTGACGCCGGAAGAAACGGACGCACGGCTCGACCCCTCTTCCTCCGGATCGCCGAACCGATGCTTCCCCTCCACCCATGATCCTGCGTAGGAACCTTCCTCAAGCGCTCATCCACGGCCGCTCGAAAATGATTTTCCAATCCCAACTCAAGGAGGGGTCAATGTTCACCGTTCGTTTCTTCCGTTATGGATTTGGATTCTTGCTCCTGGGGCTTCTGGCAGCATGCCAGTCGATCCCAACCGTTAAGCCCGCTACGGTTGCGTTGCCCACTCCTATCCCTGACTCCATGCCCCCTACCCCGACGGCCACGAAGACGCTCACACCGGCCCCCAGCCCCTCACCGACCTCCTCGCCATGTGCGCCGGTGCCATCCGGCATCGTCGCATGGTATCCGGAGAATGGAAGCGCGCTCGGCATTGTGGGCCCCAATCCATCGGCAACCAACGCGATCACCTTCGTCCCGGGTATGGTCGGTCCAGGCGTGACGTTTGGCACGGGTGGCTACATTGAGATCCCACACTCACCGGCGCTCGCCAATCAGCAGTTCACCATCGACGCGTGGGCCAAGCCCAACGGCGCGGGGCCGAACAATGACTTCCTGGGCAGCGTCATCGTGCAGAAAGGATGGATGCCGCCAGCCGGATACATGACCGTATCGCTCTCCCTTTGGTGGAGCGCACAACAGCAGAAGTTCATCTTCGGATTTGGCAGCATAAACACAGACCTGATCCCTTCGACCTCGACGTTCCCGCCCGGCCAGTTCTACCACGTCGCAGCGACCTACGATGGCAATACCTTCAAGCTCTACGTCAACGGCGCGCTTGAAGGGACGATGGCCCTGACCAAGACCATCCCTTACGATCCTTCGATTCCCTGGACCATCGGCTCGACGGCGGCTCCGATTCGCGCCGTCGGTTATCCGCGCACGTTCAACGGCGTCATCGACGAGGTGGAGATCTTCAACCGGGCGCTCACGCAGGGTGAGATCCAGTCCATCTATAACGCCGGTCCAGCGGGCAAATGTAAGCTGATCCCCACACCGACGCCCACAGCGACGAAGACCTCGACGCCTTCGCCTTCCGGGACGGCGACGGCTGTTCCTTCCCCGACCTCCACACCCGTGTCTGGAGCGTTCGATCTCACGGTGAGCAAATCCGCCTCCTGCAGCGGGATCTACACCTGCGGCTTCACCCTCACGGTGACGAACCTGGGGCCGGGGGTTTACAGTGGACCCCTCACCCTGGTTGACACCACCAGCCCGGCATGGTCCACGTTGTTCGCCGGAGGCGGGAGCCTGGGATCCGGTCCCCCACGCTCGTATTCCTCCGCTTCAGGAGGGATGGTGACCTGTCAGCAGCCCTCTGTGACGCTGGGTCCGGGCCAGAGCGCCACGATGTTCTTCGGCGTCTACTTCGGCCCCTCGGGATACAGCGGATCCTTCAAGAACTGCGTGAGCCTGCAGGGGATTTCGGATGCGAACAGTGGGAACAACACCTCCTGCATCGGGGTCTCCCCTGCCGGGCCTCCGCCCACGCCGACGGCTTCGCCCGCCCTCGCCTGCGTGATCTCCTCAACGGGCCTGACCGCCTGGTGGCGGATGAACGACCCGGCGGGCAGCACCACCCTCAGCGAGGGGATGGGCGCCCATCCGGGAACCCCACAGGACAGCAGCGGGAACCCCCTTCCCATCGGCGCCGGCACAGGCGCTCCCCCCTGGGTGGGATCGGTCAGCGGCCAGGTGGGGAACGCGCTCTTTTTCGATCGATCCTATGGCCGGATCCCTCACCACCCGGCATTGAACATCGGCTCAAATGGGATGAGTGTGGCAGGCTGGCTGTATACCCCTCCCCCATCCTCCGCTACGCCGTCCCTGCAACCCATCCTGGACAAGACCTACAGCGTGAGCCCGGGATGTCAAATCCTCCAGGGGTATGCCCTCTTCCTGGAATGGAACGCCGGGGCGAATGCCTATGACCTGATCTTCCGTCTCGGCAACGGCGTGGGAAGCCCGGGCTCCTCCCGGGTGACGGCGACCGGCGCGGTTCTTCCGAACCAGCCGACCTTTGTCGCAGCCACAGTGGCCTGGCAGCCCGGGAATACAGCGCCGGTGCGGCTGTATGTGAACGGGAGCCAGGTCCAGACCGGGACGATCTCCGGCGTCAACGCCACGAATGTGGCCAGCCCGGCGGACCTGTGGCTGGGGGGATATCAAGGTCCCCTCCCTTCCAGCACATGCGCGGGGGCTCCGGGGGAGCCGGTGGGTCCATTCTTCGGGAACCGGCTACGGCTGGACGAATGGGAGCTCTGGAGCCGGGTGTTAAGCCCGGCGGAGGTCGCTGCGCTCTACAATCACGAGAAGGCCGGTAACCCGAAGTGCTCCCCATAGGGAGGCGCTGTGGACCCCTTTTCCGCGGGGCGCGGGCTACCCTCAGCGGCCCGCGCCCCGCGAAAGCGCCGCCCGATGAAATCCCCCAGCCGAACGAAGCCCCTTCATCCCCCACGGGTTCTTTTAGATCTCCAGGATTCCGGTTATGATGAATAGGCTGGCATCCAGTTCGATGGGGAGGTCGCCCGCGAATGCCCGGACCGTCATGGCGTTATGGGGACCTGATTCTGGTGGCGGGTTCCGGCCATCCGCAACTGGCCGAGGAAATCGCGGAGTGCCTGGGGGTCCCGTTGCTCCCCCGCGAGATCATCGTTTTCCCGAACGAAAACATCTTCGTCCGCCTGCTCGCCAGCGTCCGCGGGCAGGATGTTTTCGTGATCCAGAGCACGGCCTCGCCGGTGAACTATAACCTGATGGAGCTCTTCATCCTGCTGGACACCATCAAGCGGGCGAATGCGGGCCGCATCACTGCGGTCATCCCCTATCTGGCCTACGCCCGGAGCGACAAGAAAGATCAGCCCCGCGTGCCCATCACCGCGCGCCTGGTGGCGGACTTCATCGCCGTGGCCGGGGCGGATCGCTGGGTGACCATCGACCTGCACGCCAGCCAGATCCAGGGCTTCTTCAGCATCCCGGGCGATGAGCTGACGGCTTTCCACCTCCTCAGCGATTACCTGCTGGAGAAAAACTTCTCTCCTGAGGAAGCTGTGGTGGTGGCCGCCGACCTGGGGTTCGCCAAGAAGGCGCGCAACTACGCCGCCAAGCTTAACCTGCCCATCGCTTTCGTGGAGAAGCGTCGGACCGGGACCCAGACGGAGGCCCTGACGGTGATCGGAGACGTAGGGGGGAAGAAGGTGATCCTGGTGGACGATGAAGTGGACACGGCGGGATCAGTGAGCGGCGCGGTGCGCGTCCTGAAGGAGCATGGGGCGGAGGAAATCTACCTCTGCTTCACCCATGCGGTCCTCTCCGGCCCCGCGGTGGATCGCCTGCGCGCGCTGCCGCTGAAGGAGATCATCTGCACGAACACCATTCCGATCCCGCCCCACAAGCGCCTCCCGAACATGACCGTTCTCTCCATCGGACCGATGCTCGCCGAGGTGATCCGTCGCATTCATGAGGGCCGCTCCGTCGGCCAGCTGTTCAATGAGTGAGGGAGGCGAGCATGGGACAGGGAGGCCAGGCCCGCCGACGGAAGGGCCTGGGATGGATCGGGCTGGCCGCGCTGTGGCTGGGGATGGGTCTGCGATTCTATCGCCTGGAGGCTCAGAGCCTGTGGTATGACGAAGGAACATCCGCCCGCCTGAGCGAAGGTCCTCTCCGGCACATCCTGGAAAGCGCGGCCCAGGATATTCATCCTCCGTTGTATTACGTGCTGTTGCACGGATGGGCCGACCTCGCCGGCCGTTCGGAGTTCTCCCTTCGGGCCTTCTCCGCCCTGACGGGCGTGCTCCTCATCGCGGCCGTCGGGAACTTAACCGCCCGGCTCTTCAACCGGGAGGCCGGCAGGCTCGCCATGCTCCTGATCGCCATCCACCCTCTGGCCATTTACTACGCCCAGGAGGTCCGGATGTATACCCTCCTGGGGCTGTGGGCGGCGTTGCATTCCATCTTCTGGCTGACCTGGCGGCGGCGGCCCCGGCCGGGCCGCGCCCTGGGGCTTCTTCTGACCGGGGCCGCGGGATGGTATACCCACTACGTGTTCCCGGCGATCCCCGCGGCTCATCTTCTAAGCATGCTGATCGACAGCGGGCATGGCAGTTCCCGACGGCTCCTCCGCTGGATGGGCCTTCAGGCGTGGATCGGATTGGCCGTCCTGCCGTGGGCTCCGGTCGCCCTCACCCAGCTACGACAATGGCCGGCCCCCGCGCCGGTCCCGCCCGCCGAGGCCCTCCGAGCCATCCTGCGCGCCCTGAGCGCCGGGATTACCCTTCCCCCGGAAGTCCCTTCGGGGATCGTCGCGTTGCCCCTGATCGGGGTCAGCCTGGGACTCATACGGGGTATCGTGGACCGCGCGGCCTTTCCGGAGTCCAAGCCGAGGGGATCCTGGATCGCGCTCATGCTGATGGCGGGCCCGATCGGGCTGGTGCTGGGGCGGGGAGCCTATCGGGAGGCGAATCTCAAGTTTTTCATGGCCGCCCTTCCGGCTTTCATCGCCCTGTGGGCGGCCGGCCTCGAGCGGATCCAGTGGCTTCTCCGGAAGCGCGGAGGCCGGTGGGGGGGGCGGCTCGGCCTCGCCCTCGCGCTGGGCCTGATGCTCGGCCCGCTGGGGATCAGCATGTGGGCGCTCTATTTCGATCCCCGCTTCTCCCGGGATGATTACCGGGGACTGGCCCGGATGCTGGCCGTCGGGATCCGACCCGGGGATGGGATCCTGCTGTATGCCCCCGGACAGGTCGATGTGTTCACTTACTACTGGCCGCAAGCCCCCTTGCTCCCTGCCCCGTTGCGGCGTCCACCCCCGCCGGAGGAGATCCAGGAAACCCTGGCCCCGGCGCTGCGCGGGCGGAACCGGCTTTTCGTGCTCTGGTATGGGGAACGGGAGGCGGATCCGGAAGGCCGGGTCGAAACGTGGCTGGACACCCACGCCTTCCGGGCGGAGGAGCGTTGGGTCGGCCGCATCCGCTTCGCGGTTTACGGTTTGGGGGAACCGGACCCCCATCCCGCGCCCGGGGTTCAGTTTGGAGAAGCCATTCAGGTGGATGGGTATGGGATAACCCCTTCCCCCCTGCACCCCGGGGATGTGCTGCGGGTGATGATCCGATGGCGAGTCCGGGCTCCCCTTTCCACAGCCTATAAAGTCTTCGTGCATGTGCAGGGCCCAGATGGCCGTCCGGTGGCCCAGACGGATCGGGAGCCTCTGGGATGGCGTCGCCCGACCACTACCTGGCGCCCAGGCGAGGTCCTGGAGGATCGTTACGGCGTGTGGTTGCCGCCGACGCTGGCCCCTGGACGCTATCCGGTGCTCATCGGTTTCTACATGCCGGATGGACAGCGCCTACCGGTGTTTCGCCACGGTCAGCGGATCGGGGAGGCATGGGAAATCGGGATCATCGAAGTTCGATAGGCCTTCGGGCCGCGGGGGAGGGATAGAGAAAGGAATCCGCCCTTCTCAGAATTCGCACCCGCCGGTATCCTGAATGTATTCGTTGTTCACACCCCCATTATTCCTTCTGAACGGGAGGGAACCCGCCGATGGTGGGAACGCTCATCAACGTCGCGACCGTGGTGGTGGGCAGCGGCGCCGGGATGCTGGTAGGCAGCCGCCTTCCCGAGCGCGTCCGTCAGACCGTGTTGCATGGCCTGGGCCTGATGACCCTGGTTATCGGGATGAGCATGGCCCTTCAAACCCAGAATCCGCTCCGGATGCTGGCGGCGTTACTCCTCGGTGGAATCATCGGAGAGGGACTGCGTTTGGAGGAACGCCTCCAGGCCCTGGGGCGCTGGCTGGAGCTCCGGGTCTCCGGGAACAGCGGGGAGGGCAGCGCCTTCGTGAAGGGCTTCGTCACCGCCAGCCTGGTCTTCTGCGTCGGCCCCATGACCATCCTCGGCTCCATCCAGGACGGCCTGACCGGCAATTACACCCTCCTGGCGATCAAGGCCACCCTGGATGGCTTCGCCTCCCTGGCCTTCAGCGCCTCCCTGGGCATGGGAGTGATGTTCGCCGCTCTGACGGTGCTGATCTATCAGGGATCCCTCACCCTGGGGGCGGGGCTGGTGAAGGCGCTCCTTACCGAGACGATGATCACCGAGATGACCGCCGTCGGCGGGGCGATGATCCTGGGGATCGGGCTGCTGTTGCTGGACATCCAGCGCATCCGCGTGGCCAGCTTTCTGCCCGGGCTGCTGATCGCCCCGCTCCTCGTCGCGCTGACCCCCACGGTGAACGCGCTCCTGACCCGGCTGGGAATCCCTCTGACTCCATAAGGTGGATCTCATCGGGGGCTTCTGGAGGGAGGAACCAGATTCCAGAGCGTGGGGATTTCTGAGAACGATCGGGCGGGATGCTTTCCATCCAGGAGGGGGGACCTATGCTTATCCGGAACGGAACGCTGGTGGTTGCCGATGGGATGCTGCGAGCGGACCTGCGTGTGGAAGGGGAGCGGATCGCCGCCATCGGGGATCTTCTCCCTTATCCCGGAGAGCCCGTGGTGGATGCCGCGGGATGCATGGTCCTTCCGGGCCTCGTGGATCCCCACGTCCATATCGCCCTGGACACCGGGATCTATCGCACCGACGACGACTGGTTCATCGGAACCCGGGCGGCGGCCTTCGGGGGGGTGACCACGGTGGTGGATTTCGCCACCCAATTCCGCGGGCAAACCTTCGAAGAAGCCCTGGCGTCCCGCCTGGAAGAGGCTCGCGGGAAAGCGGTGGTGGATTACGCGCTCCATATGATGGTGACCGATCTCCCCCCGGGGAAGGAGGGGGAACTGGGGAAGCTGGTCGCTCAGGGCGTGGCCGGCATCAAGCTTTACACCACGTATCGCCCGAACTACTACGCGGATGATGCGACCCTTCTACGCCTGATGCGGGCCGCCGGCGCCCTGGGGCTCATCACGATGGTCCACTGCGAGAACGATGCGATGGTGACGGAAGCCATCGAGCGCCTGAAGGCCGAGGGTCAGACCAGCCTGCGGGAACACGGTCGCTCCCGGCCGCCCTTCGCGGAGGTCGAGGCGGTGCACCGGGTTCTCTTCCTGGCTGCCGAGGCCCACGCCCCCGTCTACATTGTCCACTGCTCCACCGCCCGCGCGGTCGACCTGGTCCATGAGGCCGCTCGGCAGGGCCAGCCGGCTTTCGCCGAAACCTGCCCTCAGTATCTCCTCCTGGATGAAACCGCTTACGGAGGGCCGCATCCCGAGTGGTATATCCTCCAGCCTCCCCTGCGACCGGCCGCTGAGCGGGCCGGGCTGTGGGAGCGGCTCCACCGGGGATGGATCGCCGCCATCGGGACCGACCACTGCGATTATACGCTCCGCCAGAAGACCGCCACGGGGTCCTTTCTCACCACCCCCGGGGGGTTGCCCGGGCTGGAGACCATGCTGCCGCTTCTGTATACCTTCGGCATCCTGGAAGGCCGAATCGGATGGCCGGACCTGGTGCGCCTGTGCGCGACGAATCCGGCGAAGCTCTTTGGCCTGTATCCCCGCAAGGGAGCGCTGCAACCCGGATCGGATGCGGACCTGGTCCTTTACGATCCAGAGCCCGAGGAGATCCTCACCGCCGCCCATCTGCATTACATCGCGGGTTACACGCCCTATGAGGGCTGGCGGGTTCGGGGGCGCGTGCGCACGGTGATGGTCCGCGGCCAGATCGTGGTGGAGGACGGCGTCTTTCGGGGAACTCCAGGATGGGGACGCTTTGTTCCCGCCGAAACGTTCTCCCTCCAGATGGCCCGTTCGGCTCTGAGCTGACCCGCCCGAACGATGGAGGGCACGTAGACTTCTTGGGCCGTTCGGTGCGGTGGGGCGCGCCCTCAGCGCCCCACCGCCATATTGATCATGTCCCCTCCCAGCGCCGGATCACCAGCACGCTGTTGTGCCCGCCGAAGCCAAAGGCGTTGGTCATCGCGATGCGAACCTCCTTCCGCCGGGCGACGTTGGGCACGTAGTCCAGGTCACACTCCGGATCCGGGTTTCGCAGGTTGATCGTGGGCGGGATGATCCCCTCGCGGATGGCCATCACACAGAAGATCGCCTCCAGGGCACCGGTGGCCCCGATCATATGGCCTGTCATGGACTTGGTGGCGCTGACCGGGATCTCATAGGCCCGCTCGCCGAATACGGTCTTGATGGCCATCGTCTCCGTCTTGTCATTGAGCGGGGTTCCGGTTCCGTGGGCGTTGATGTAATCCACCTCCTCCGGACGGATCCCGGCTTTGCGGAGGGCCTTGGCCATCGCCCGCGCCGCCCCGGCCCCGTTCTCGTCCGGAGCGATGGGATGATAGGCATCCGAGGTCGCCCCGTAGCCGATGATCTCCGCCAGCGGCTCCGCGCCACGGGATAGAGCGAACTCCAGATCCTCCAGCACCAGGATCCCCGCTCCCTCCCCCATCACCGTCCCATCCCGATCTTTATCGAACGGCCGGCAGGCCCCCGCGGGGTCGTCGTTGCGGCGGGACATGGCGCCGATGCGATCGAAGGCCGCGATGCCGATATAGGTGATGCTGGCCTCGGCACCCCCGGCGATGCACACCCGGCAATCCCCGCTGCGGATCAACTCGTAGGCGATGCCGATGGCGTCGGCCCCCGCCGCGCATGCGGAGACAGTGGCGAAGTTCGGGCCCCGCGCGCCCAGCTCAATCGCGATCTGGGCAGATGCCCCATCTGTGATCACCATGGGGATCACGAAGGGATGAAGCAGACGGGGGCTCTTGTGAAGCGCCGTCTCCACCCCATCGGCGAAGCTCTGAGCTCCGCCGATGGCGGAGCCGATGATCACCCCCACCTCGTCGGCGATGGAGTCCGTGATCCGCAGGTTCGCCTGGCGCACGGCCTCCCGCGTGGCAGCCACCGCAAACTGCTCAAAGCGATCCCGTCGTCGCGCCTCCCGGGCATCCATATAGTTCAGGGGATCGAACCCCTTCACCTCGGCGGCGATGCGCACATTTAAGGAGGAAGCATCGAAAAGGGTGATCGGACCCACGCCGGAGCGGCCGGCAATGGCGCTGGCCCAACTGGTCGGCACATCCAGGCCCAGCGGGGTAATGGCCCCCATCCCGGTGATCACAACCCGACGTGGCTGCATCGAAACCTCCCGCCTGGAAAGTCCTGCGTGCATCCCCTCAACCGACACGGGTCACATACTCCCCGGTCCGTGTGTCCACCCGGATGATGTCCCCCTCGTTGACGAAGAGGGGAACCCGGAGCCGGTAACCGGTTTCCACCACCACCCACTTATCCGCTCCGGAGGCCGTATCGCCCTTCACCCCCGGCTCCGCCTCCACTACCCGCAGGTCCACCGTCACCGGCAGCTCCACCCCCAGGGGCTCGCCTTCGTATTCCCGCAGGATCAGCGTGATCCCCTCTTTCAGGAAGTTCACCGCCTCCCCCAGTCGCTCGGCCGGGACCGGGATCTGCTCATAGGTTCGGGTATCCATCATGTAGTAGAGATCGCCGTCCCGATATAGGAACTGGACCTCCCGGTTCTCCACCCGGATATCCTGCACCCGATCCCCGGAGAGGAACGTCTTATCGATGATGGCTCCCGTGCGCAGGTTGCGCAGTTTGGTCCGGATGAAGGCGTTTCCCCGGCCGGGTTTATGATGCTGATATTCCAGGACCTCGTAGATCTGCCCGTCCAGGATAAACGTGGTTCCCTTTCGCAGATCGTTCACATCGATCATCGGTCCGTCCTCCCGAACATCACGGGGTTTGTGGATGTCCGGCGGGCCTGGAAAAGCCTTGACCCTTCCCATGACCGCATGGACTTCCAGTCCGAGGGGCATTATAAAAAAGAGGGGGAAGCCCGTCAATGGGAGGTGGAATCCGATGCCGGAATTCTTCACCGTGCTGCCGCCGGAGAAGGCGCTGGAGCAGCTGCGGGCGTATCTTTCTCCCCTCCCCCCGGAGACGGTGCCGCTGACCCAGGCCCTGGGGCGGGTCCTGGCGCAACCGATCTTCGCCCCGGAGCCCCTTCCCGCGTTCCCCCGCAGCACGGTGGATGGGTATGCCGTGCGGGCGGCGGATACCTTCGGCGCCACGGAAAGCCTCCCGGCTTACCTTCGTCTTGTCGGCGAAGTCCCCATGGGCCGGTCTCCCGGACTGTCCATCGGCCCGGGCGAGGCCGCCCTGATCCACACCGGCGGGATGCTCCCGGAGGGGGCCGATGCGGTGGTGATGCTGGAGCGAACCCAGCGGCTGGATGCGGAGACCATCGAGGTGCTGCGGCCGGTCGCCCCGGGGGAGAACGTAATCGGGATCGGCGAGGACATCCCCGCCGGAGCGCTCGCCTTCCCAGCCCACCATCGCCTTCGCCCTCAGGATCTGGGGGCCCTGGCCGCCCTGGGTGTCATGGAGGTCTCCGTGGCGCGGGTGCCCCGGGTGGCCATCCTCGGCAGCGGGGATGAGATCGTTCCCCCAGCGCAAACGCCTCAGCCCGGGCAGGTTCGCGATGTCAACACCTTCTCCCTGATCGGCCTGATCCGTCAGCACGGCGGAGAGCCGCTCCCCCGGGGGATCGCGCCGGATCGCCTCGAGATCCTGGAAGAGATGGCTCGGGAAGCCTTCGAAGCGGCGGATGTGCTGGTGTTCACCGCGGGCAGCTCCGTCAGCACCCGGGATCTCACGGCCGCCGTAATCGAGCGCCTGGGTCCCCCCGGGATCCTGGCCCACGGGCTGGCGATCCGCCCTGGGAAACCCACCCTGGTCGCCTTCTGCCGCGGGAAGCCGGTTCTGGGGCTGCCGGGCAACCCGGTCTCCGCCTTCGTGGTCGCCCGCATGCTCCTCGTCCCCCTGCTTTACTTCCTCCGGGGCCTGGAGCCGCCGGCCCCTTCCCTTCAACCCGCTCGCCTGACCCACAACATCCCCTCCGCGCCAGGACGCATCGACTGGGTTCCGGTCCGGCTCATCCATCGCGAGGGCACATGGTGGGCCGAGCCGTTGTTCGGGAAAAGCAACATGATCTTCACCCTGGCCCGTTCCGACGGCCTGGTGATGGTTCCCCTGGATCTCAACGGCCTGCAAGCAGGGGATTCCGTAGAGGTCTGGCGATGGGAATAGGATGCGCAGGGATGGCACAGGCCTTCCCCTTCCGGGTTTCACCCGGTGGCCTCCCTCCCTGCCCGGGCCCCATGGACCGAATCAGGTTCCATCCAGCTCTCCCAGCGGCTCGAACCAGGCGGTGAAGTGACGCAGGAGCTTCGGCGCCCGAAGGATGCGGAACCCCCGGATTCGCTCCCGCTGCGCGTAGACCCGGACGCACACCTCCACCACGTAATCCAGATGGCTCTGGGTGTAAACCCGTCGGGGGATCGCCAGCCGCACCAGCTCCAGGCGAGGCGAAAGCACCCGCCCCGTCTGAGGGTCTTCCTGCGCCAGCATCACGCTGCCGATCTCCACGCCCCGGATCCCGCCTTCCAGGTAAAGATGCACGGCAAGGGCGTGGCCCGGGTATTCCGAGGGAGGGATGTGGGGGAGAAAGCGGCCGGCATCCAGATACACGGCGTGTCCTCCCGGGGGCACCACAATGGGGATCCCGGCCTGCTGGAGGGATTCCGCCAGATAGCGCACCTGAGCAATGCGGTAGGCCAGGTAATCCTCATCCAGCGCCTCCCTCAAACCCACCGCGATGGCCTCCAGATCCCGCCCGGCCAGCCCGCCGTAGGTGGGGAACCCTTCCCGGAGCACCAGCTGGGCGCACAACGCTTCGTAGAGCTCGGGGTCCTTCAACGCGATGAACCCACCAATGTTGGCCAGCCCATCCTTCTTGGCGCTCATCAGACAGCCATCCGCGTATCCAAAAAGCTCCCGGGCGATCTCCTGCACCGGCCGGTCGGAGTAGCCCGGCTCGCGCAGCTTGATGAGATAGACGTTTTCCGCATACCGGGCCGCATCCAGGTAGAGCGGCTTCCCATACCGGTGGGCGATGGCCGCCACCGTGCGGACGTTCTCCATGGAGACCGGCTGTCCGCCCACCGTGTTGTTGGTCAGCGTTAGCATCACAAAGGGGATGTTTTCCGGCCCGACCTGTTCGAAGAACGCTTCCAGCCTGGCCGGATCCATGTTCCCTTTGAAGGGATGCTCCAGCGTGGGATCATAGGCCTCATCGATGACCAGATCGACCGGGTCGGCGGAGCGGGCCAGGAGGTTCGCCCGGGTGGTATCGAAGTGATTGTTGCTGGGGACCCGCTGGCCGGGCCGCACCGTCACGGCGAAGAAGATATGCTCCGCCGCACGGCCCTGATGCACAGGCACGACATAAGGATAGCCCGTGATCTCCTGAACCGCCTCCTGGAACCGGTAGAAACTCCGGGCCCCCGCGTAGGATTCATCCCCCTGCATCATCGCCCCCCATTGGCGGTCGCTCATCGCCCCCGTCCCCGAATCCGTCAGCAGGTCGATGAACACATCCTCCGCCCGCAGGCGGAAGAGGTTATAGCCTGCCTCCTGAAGGCGTCGCCGCCGCTCCTCTCGGGAGAGCGGCCGCAACGGCTCCACCACCTTGATCCGAAAGGGTTCCGGCGGATGGATCGGCATGGAAAGCTCCTCCAGATAGGTTCAGGGGTTCCTCGCCGGACGCTCAGCGCTCCCTCTCCTGGGACACAATGGCGATCCCGGTGAGGATCAATCCGCCCCCCAGGATTTTCACCCACGTCGGCGCTTCCCGCAGGATCACATAGGCCAGGATCGTTGAACCGATGGGCTCCCCCAGGGTGGTCACCGTAACCACCGCGGTCGGCAGATAACGCAGGGCCCAGTTGAAGGAGGAATGGCCGATCAGCTGGGGGAAGACCGCCACCAGGGTCATCCAGAGGTAGGTCTGAGGCGAATAACCCAGGACAGGGAGCTTCAACCCGGCTACGATCAGCAGGCAGACCACCGCGGCGAACCCGTAGACGAAGCCGATATACACCGGGAGGGAGAACCGGCTGCGCACCCGACGGCCGATCATAAAATAGCCCGCCACCATGATCGCCCCGATGAGGGCCAGGAGGTTGCCGACCATGGGGAGGCGGCCGCCTCCCTCCAGCGTGCAGCGCAGCGGCGGCCACGAACACGCGTCGCTGAAGCCCACCACCGCGCTCCCCGTTAGGGCGATGAGAATCCCCAGGATGACCCGGGAAGGGATGGTTTCGCGCAGGAAAACCGGCGCCGCGATGGCAACGAAAACCGGCGAGAGGGAAACCAGCACCACCGAGCTGGCCACTGTGGTGTATTCCAGGGAGGTGATCCAGGTCACGAAATGCAGGGCCAGGAAGATCCCGGACAGCATCATCCAGAGGAGATCCCGGCGGGTCATCTGCGCCAGCTCATGGCGATACCGCAGGAAGGCCACCGGGAGGATCAGCAAGGTGGCCAGGCTCAGACGATAGGCGGCGATGACCAGGGAAGAGGCTTCCCGCTGGGCGAAACGAATGAAAATCGAAGACATCGAAACGGCCAGAAGGCCGACGAAGAGAACCAGGTAAGGAGGGACGGGAGGTTTTTCCGGATTGTGCACGTTGTCTGCCTCCGGTGGGAGCTTCCTGAGTCTGCGCATGAGGTCTGATTTCGGTATAATTCGATTGAACGCTTTTGACAAATCGCCGGAGCAGCGCGCCGGGATCTCTTCTTCATCTCCAGATCATCATCAGCCCGAAGGGAGCGCAACCAGGAACGGAGTTCCATGGGGATGGAAGAGCGGGGGATTTCGAAGACAGGCAAGATGGATGAAGAGGGCATGGATCGCACGCTGCGGCGGGACGGAAACATAGGGTTTCCTTCCCCATATCCCCTTCCCCGGGGGGAAGCCGAGGCGATGGCTCAGCGAGCAGCCCATGCGCTGGAGATCCGCCCCATCCCTACCCCTCATCCCCGGCTGATCTTGATGGTCGGTCTGCCCGGGACCGGGAAATCCACCCTGGCCCGCCGGCTGGCCGCCCTGCTTCCGGCCCCCATCGTGGAGTCCGACCGGGTGCGGCGGATCCTGTTCAAGTGGCCCCGGCATACCCTGAACGAAAGCCGGCGCGTTCATCAGGTGTGCCGGGTGCTCATGGAGCAGCTCCTGCGTCAGGGCTCCTCGGTGATCTTCGACGCCACCAACCTGATCGAGGCCCACCGCGCCCTGATCTATCAGATCGCAGACCGCCTCCGGGTTCCCCTTGTGATCCTCTTTGTCACTGCCCCTCCCGAAGTGGTGCGAGATCGCCTGGAGGGGCGCGTCCGTCAGCGTCATCCGGAAGACGCCAGCGAGGCCACCTGGCCGGTTTACGAACGGATGCGACGCCATATGGAGCCCATCGGTCGGCCCTATCTCGAGGTGGATACCTCCCAGGATCTGGACGCCCTGCTCCCGCAACTGGTGAGGACCATCCATCAGGCGGCCTGCCCGGGTGCGGGGACCCATCATCCATAACGGGAGGAGGTTTCCCGTTCGATTCGATCCCAACGGGAGGGGTGATGAAACTGGAGGATGAACTGACGTTCGTGCGGGAAGGGGTGGCAGCCCTGGAGGATTATCTGGCCTCGGACATGGTTTACGGGCCCCTTCGCCCCTTCTCCGCCATCTTTCCATCGCTCAGCATCGGCGGCCTGCTGGAGAGCCTGCGGCGGTTGGAGGCGCTCCAGAGCCGTCTTCCGGCGCAGGCCCGCGCGGAGCTGGAGGCTCTGAAAACCCACCTGGAGCGGGTGCGAGAGGTCCATCAGGCCCGCTACCGGCAGAAGCTGGAGCGGGAGCTCAGCAGCCGCCTGGACGCCTGGACATGGTATCTGGAGGATTATGAGAGACATCCAGAAGAGGTCGCTCCGAGCTATCCAGCGCAGGCGCATATTCGCTTGAAGATCGAGCTCCTGCTGGAAGAGGGAGAGCGCCTCGGATTGGATGTGGAGAACATCCGAAACCGCGTGCGGGCGCTGGACCAGACGCTGCGACGGAACTGGGAGCCGGGTCCGTTTCTATGGGAGGAGGCTCTGCAAGAGGTTTTCCCACGCGATCGCTTCTGGTGGCTCTACGGCCGACTCCGAGGCGGATGAAAAGCCTGGAGGGCGATCGCCTTGCCGTTGACATTTGAGCTCATCCTGTGCATGATCAAGCCATCTGGGGCGCGCGCCCATCGAACTTCCCTTCCACGCCGCCTGCGCCCATCGGATGCGCCATCCCACAGAAAGGAGGTGATGCGACATGGACGAAAAACGTCGGACAGACTTGAAAGAGGCGGGCCGTCGCATCACCTCCGGTGAACGCTGATCGGCGACGGCCCGCCGGGAGAGGCCGCTTCCCCTCTGGAAGCGGCCTCTTCATTACGATGGAGAGCCTGACCGCAAGGTCCAGATAAAAACCGGACCGGCCACCCTGCGCGGCCGGTCCGGTTTCTGAAATCCATCTCGGGGAAGCCTTTTCAGGTCAGGAACTCCCGCAATTGGCGGCTCCGACGGGGGTGACGCAGCCGGCGTAGAGCCCGCCCTTCGATCTGCCGGATACGCTCCCGCGTCAGCCCGAACTTCTTCCCCACCTCCTCCAGAGTGTAGCACCGCCCGTTCACCAGGCCAAACCGCAGCCGAAGGATCCGGGCCTCGCGAGGGCTGAGGGTCGAGAGGATCTCCTCAATCTTCTCCCGGAGCAGGTTCTGATAAGTGATCTGGTTCGGAGAGGGAGAGGATTCGTCCTCAATGAAGTAGCCCAGCTCGTCCTCCTCATCCTCCCCCACCGGGTTTTCCAGGCTCAAAGGCTGCCAAGAAACCCGGAACATCCACTCCACCTTTCGGGGATCCACCCCCAGCTCGGCCGCGATCTCCTCCGCGGTCGGCTTGCGGCCCAGGCTCTGCTCCAGCTCATGGGCCACCCGATACAGCTTGCGGATCCGATCGCTCATGTGAACCGGAACCCGGATCGTGCGGCTCTGATCCGCGATCGCCCGGGTGATGGTCTGTCGGATCCACCATGTGGCATACGTGCTGAAGCGGTAACCCCGCCGGTAATCGAACTTCTCCACCGCCTTCATCAGCCCCAGGTTCCCCTCCTGGATCAGGTCCAGGAAGGGAACCCCGCGGCCCATGTATTTCTTGGCGATGCTGACCACCAGACGGGTGTTGGCTTTAATAAGATGTTCCCGGGCCTTGCGGCCTTCCTCCACCAGCCGCTCCAGCCGGGACCGCTGTTGAGGGGAGAGGCGACGGGCTTCCCGGAGCCGTCGGGCGGCCTGCTGGCCCCGGAACACCTGCCGGGCCAGCCGCACCTCCTCCTCACTGGTCAGCAGGGGAACACGGGCCATCTCCTTTAGATAGAGCCCTACCGTGTCATCCACGTCGATGTCGGCCAGGTCGTCATCCTCCCCCAGGACCACATCGCTGGTCTCGAAATGTTCCTCCGCCTCCTCTTCTTCCTCCTCCTCGATCTCGCGAAGGAACCGCTCCTCTTCCTCGATGTTGATCCGGGTGTCGTCGTAGAGCTCGATGCCTGCCTCCTGCAACCACAGGCAGATCTCATCCAGTTCCTCGGGGGACTCCTCCGCCTCCGGATAGACCTCCAGGATATCTGTAACCGTCAGGTAACCCTGCCGCTCCGCCAGAGAAAGAAGCTCTCCTATGACCTCATCGAAGCTCGCCATCGTCGCTCCTCTCCGATCACAGATAAAAAGGTCCAGCCGCCTTCCCGGGATCCCCGGATCTCAAGCTTTCGCTTCGGGCTTTCATTTGCCTCCTCATGGACAGCAGCCGGATGGTTGCTTTCCCCCAATGGATCCTGGATTGCAGAGGATCTTCGATCCCCGGCCCCCGGCCATCGGGGCGACCACCAGGGCCACTTTCCGCAATCCACCGCCCGGTCATTCGGATAGACGAAACACCTGCAGGGCGGCCCATCGGGGATCTGGCTCGCGGACGCAGCCGCAATCCCCCTCATTCAGATTCTGGCCGCACTCCGGGCACAGCCCGCGGCAATCCGGACGGCAGAGAACCCGCAACGGCGTGTTCAGCAGGATATGCTCCCGCAACGGCGCAGTCAGGAAGAGATACCCATCATCCGTTACCGCATAAAATGTCTCCCCGGGGATATCCACCGGGGATAGAAAAAAGGCCTCCTCAAACTCAAAGGTCATGGGGAAGGCGACCGGTTCCAGACAACGGGCGCACGAAGCGTGGATCTGCGTGGAGATCGTCCCAGAGGCCAGGAGCCGGCGATCGGAACGGACCAGCTCAATCTCCCCCCGGAGATAATCCACTTCCACCCCGTAGCCCAAATCTCCCGGTCCTTCCTCCAGGGATAGCACCATCCGGCTCCCAATCGGCGCGCCCACCAGCGCGCCCACCCGATAGCGCAACATCATCATGGAGCCCTCCAGGATAGGCCGCTGGATCCCATGGCCTGATCCAGAGTTGGGGCGGTTCGGAAAAACCTACTGGGGTAATTATAGCACGGGGGGGATCTCGCCGTCAAGCGAAAAGTTGGAATTTATTCAACACAGGACAGGTCCAGCGGAGGGACCGGCGCGCTCCGAATCCGTCCGCTAAATCATGGGCCCGATTTTCTCAAACAAAAGTTCTATTTTTGACGTTATTCAGGATATATTTAGTTCTGAGAAGGATTTCGAATCGATGTTTAGAGAAGGATCAACAGGCATTAACCCCCAGGTGTACGCATGGTGGATTGCACCTGTCCGGCCAGCCGGTGTGCGGCCGTGGCCAGGGGGCCATTCGGATGGCTGAGGACGAGGGGGGTGCCCTGGACCAGGGCCACGGCCTGATTGGGATCGAAGGGCACCGTGAGCATGGGTGCCCGGCCCAGCGCCCGCTCAATTGTTGGGGCGCTCAATGTGCCCGGCCCCGCGGCATGGTTCACCACGATATGGATCCGCTCCATCGGTATCCCCGCCGCTTGCAGGGCTCGCAAAGTCATCACCGTGGTTTGCAGAGCGCCCACCTCGGGGCTCATCACCAGGAATATCGGATCCGCTTGCTGACAGAGGGCCAGGCCCAGAGGTGCCAGTGTGGAAGGCCCATCAATGACCACAAAGCGAAACCGCTCACGCAGGAAATCCAGGGTCAAGCCCACCCAGGATTCTTCCAGCGCCTCCGTGACCGGCATCAGAGGAGCGGGGAACAGGCTGAGCCCTGTGGGATGGGACATCAAATGCGCTTCCAGATCCCCTTTCGAGCATCCATCCCGCCACCAATCCAGCCAGGAGATCCGGGGAGCGATCCGGAGATGGAGCCCGGCATGGCCGGAGCTCAGGCTGGCATCCCACAGCACCACGGGACCGCTGCGGATCAGGGCCAGCGCCGTGTTCACCGCCAGCGTGGTGGTCCCGGTTCCTCCGCGGAGCCCCAGGAAGAGCACCACCGAACCCTGGCCGCTCCCTCGCCGGCGTCGGTTCAGCACCTCCTGGATCCGATCCAGGAGCTCCTTTTGAGAGACCGGCTTGGCCAAGTAATCATCCGCCCGGGCGGCGAGGGCCGCCTCCCGATCCACCGGCTGCGCCCGGGCGGTGAGGACCAGGACCGGCGTGTCGCTGACCAGCGGATCGTTCCGGATGGCCTGGAGGACCTGGAAGCCATCGATCTCCGGCATCATCAAATCCAGGATCACCAGATCCGGCCGGAGCTGGCGGGTTTTTTCGATCCCATCCCCGCCATCGGCGCTGGTGAACACCTCGAACCCCGCCCGTTCCAGCATCCGGCGGACCATCTGCAGGAGCTCGATATCATCATCAATCACCAGGATGCGGGTCATCCCTGAGCCACCTCTCCGCTGAGCGAAAGCAATCCAATGAAATCCCGATTCACAAAAATCAGCTCGCCGGCGAAATCCATTCCGGGCCGATCGCTCCTCATCGCTCTTGCGTTCATGATCGGAATGAAGCGCTCCACATTGGTCACCAGAAGCGCATGGAGATCCGGCCGGCCCGCGAATTCGATGGTTCCCTCGATCTCAAACCCGGGTATGGTGGCGAACACGCCATACGTTTTGCGAGAGCCGTATGCAGGGGAAACGGCCTTCAGGGCCATCTCAATCCCCACATTCACAATCGCCATCGCAATATGGTTTTTGCTCAGGATCGCCGTCCCGAAGCTTTTGAGAATACGGGCTGGTTCGTCCAGGCGGGAGAGGAACACGGCCTCCAGAGGAATGAAAGAGGTGCGCACATCGTTTAGAACATCCCCCAGAACCCGGCCTCTCAACACCATCTGGGCGGAGATTCGATGTGTAGGAGTCAGGAAATCGACCGTAATGGTTCCCGTTCGAATTCCGGGTTGGGTCATGGGAATCCCCTTTTCTGGACAAATCAGGATCCGATCGCCTCGCCCGCGCACTCGCCTTCATTATATATAACGCAAATGCGGATATGGCAGAAGGAAGTCGGCTTCGGATGGACGAAATCTCCAACCGGGTCGCCTTCGGCAATCTAACGGTTCCAAAAGCCGCGCGGGGGAAATCGACCACTCGATTCCCAAGGAAACGGCTGGCCCAGCTTCTCCCCAGCAACCAATGGGTAAGAGGGGTGGGCGGGGGCTGGAGACAATGCCTCTATGGATTCGGAGGGCTGGGCGAAAAGCGATGAAAGCGTGTCTTCCATCGCCTTTTCTCATCCGGAGCCCGCGGCCCGCTCCTGAATCGGCGAGCGCGCCATCTGATGGAGGAAATAGAACGCCAAGGAGGCGGAGGCAATCGTTTCCTGCTCCTTCGCAGATGGCAGCCGAAGGGGAACCGCGACCCAGCGCACCATTCGCCATAGGGTGAACGCGGGGTAGAACCCCAGCGCCCGTAATGCTTCCGTCACCTTCGGGGTCTCCCGGCGGACCTGGGCATAAACCGGATGCCGCCAGCGGGTGCCCAGATCCGCGAGCGTTTGCGCCAGCCCCAGGAGCGGATCTTCCGACACGCTCCGGATTTCCTCCACCCAGGCTCCCTTCGCCCCTCGATAAAGCGCCCACGACGAAGCATGGAATGGAGGCTCACGGCCGACCAGCGTCTGGAAGGCCTGCTCCACCACCCGAGCCGGTCCGGCCCACACCGTGTAACGGCGGGCTCGCTCGAAGCCCAGGCGCTGCAGAAGGGCCGGCCGCAATTCGTCCAGCGCCACCTCCGCCACCAGACGCCGGATCCCATGTGCAGCGGCCCATTCAACGATAGCCTGAAGGACAATCTCCCATTCGGCTGTGGACTCCAGATCCAGGGTCGCCGGCGCAGGGGCCATAAACAGCAGGCGTCCTTCCTCCCCGCCGCGCCGACAGCTCAACTGGAGGAAATACGATCCCGAGGGATCTGAAAGCGTCAGCACCGGCGCCAGATCCGGGAAGAACAGGGAAAGGGTGGCGGCCTCAATCGGATGGAAGCGATCCACCCGGACCGCCCGCTCGTCCAGATATAAACCGGCGTGGGCGGCCGCCAGGAAACGCGGGCCATCCCTTATCCGCAAGGATCGGATCATCAGCGGGAAACCTGTCGCACGATTTCCAGGAAATACTGATGGAACCGGGTGTCGTCCGTCAGCTCGGGGTGGAAAGCGGTGGCCAGCAGATGTCCCTGCTGAGCCGCCACAACCGTTCCATCCCCCAGCCGGGCCAGGACCTCCACCCCGGGTCCTACGGCTTCGATCAGCGGAGCCCGAATGAAGATCGCATGGAAAGGCCGGGGATCCCCCACCCGGGCCAGGGCGGGGATCTCCAGATCGACCTCGAAGCTATCGATCTGGCGGCCGAAGGCATTCCGCCGCACCCGGACATCCATCAGACCCAGGGTGGGCTGGGGGCGGCCCACATCCCGGGCCAGGAAAATCATGCCGGCGCAGGTGCCCCAGATCGGCATGCCGGCCTCCGCCATGCGGCGGAGCGGTTCCATCAGCCCATAGCGCTCCGCGAGGGCGCCGATGGTGGTGCTTTCCCCTCCGGGGATGATCAGGCCATCCACTCCCTCCAGATGCTGAGGGAGGCGGACATCCACCGTCTCCACGCCCAGACGACGGAGCACCTGATGATGCTCCAGGTAATCCCCCTGCAATCCCAGCACCCCGATCCTCACCGTATACCTCCCTCAGGGAGTTGATCGCAACAAACCATCGGGTTTCGTTCTCCGAGATCCCGCGAAATCCCCGAGGATTTCACCACCCGCGCAGCGCGAGGCGCTGCACCTCGGTCAGCTGCCGGACGTCGATGCCATACATGGGCTCGCCCAGGCTGCGGCTGACCATCGCCAGGATCTCCGGCTCCTGCCAGTAGGTTACGGCCTCCACGATCGCCCGGGCCCGCTTATACGGATTCTCGCTCTTGAAGATCCCGCTTCCCACGAACACCCCATCCATCCCCAGCCACATCATCAGCGCCGCATCCGCCGGGGTGGCGATTCCCCCTGCGGCGAAGAGGACCACCGGCAGGCGCCCGAGGCGCCGGGTTTCCAGGACCAGCTCATAGGGAGCGCCGATCTCTTTGGCGTAGGCCACAAGTTCTTCCTCTCCCATCCCCTGGATCCGCCGGATGGCGCCCATGATCGCCCGCGCATGGCGAACGGCTTCGACCACATTCCCGGTTCCGGCCTCCCCTTTCGAGCGGATCATCGCCGCCCCTTCGGCGATCCGGCGCAGGGCCTCCCCGAGATCCCGCGCCCCGCAGACGAAAGGAACCTTGAATTCCCATTTGTTGATGTGATATTGCTCATCCGCAGGGGTCAGAACCTCCGACTCATCGATGAAATCCACACCGAGGGCTTCCAGGATCTTCGCCTCCATATAGTGGCCGATCCGGCACTTGGCCATCACCGGGATCGTCACTGCCTCCATGATCTCCAGGATCTTCTCGGGGTCCGCCATCCGGGCCACCCCGCCATGCGCCCGGATATCTGCGGGAACCCGTTCGAGGGCCATCACGGCCACTGCGCCTGCTTCCTCAGCGATCTGGGCCTGCTCCGCATTGGTGACATCCATGATCACGCCGCCCTTCAGCATCTGGGCGAGCCCCCGCTTCACCGTTACGGTCCCATAGACGCGTCGAGCCTCTCCCGTCATCGTGGACCTCCCTCCAGAGAAAGAAAAATGCCTGCCGGCGGAGCATCAGGTCATCCCACCGGCTATCCTTCGCGCTCACCCGCTCTCGCCCGCCGCAGACTGCATTCTGTATCTATCCATATTTTAATGCAACTCGCTGCCCGATTCGCGAGGAATAAAACGTTTGGGAGCTGGGCGGGTCGCCGAAGGCGACCCGCCCAGCTCCCCAGGCCTCTCAGGGGAACATCCCCATCGGTTAAGATAGTAGGAGAACCCTGTTGGACAGCCGTGGGGCCCGCCAGGTCCACCTGGCTCAGGGGTTCCCCTGAATCCCCTCCATGCACCTGCCCCGGAAGACCAGGGGCTATGGAAGCGAGCGATGAATCGTCACCGGGTTTGTAGCCGAACAAGCCCGCATCAGCCAGATTTTTAAGGAGCTGGAAGGCATGAAAGAACAGAACGAACTGGGGCGGATCGAGGTGCTGCCTGCGGCGATCGCCACCCTGATCGCGCAGGCCCTGGCCCAATGCTATGGGGTGGTCGGCCTGGCTTCGCACCGCATGACCGATGTGGTCGCGAACTTCTTTGCGCCAGACGCCCGACGAAGCATCGAGATCCGGGAGCGGCCGGACGGCCTGGTGATTGACGTCTATTTGATCCTGGCCTATGGGGTTCGATTGGTCGCCGTCGCCCGCAGCGTGCAACATACCATTAAATATCAGGTGGAGAAAACCACAGGCCTGCCGGTGGCGGAGGTGAACGTTCATATTCAGGGCCTGCAACCCCAGTGACGGAGAGTTCTTATGGAAAGAGGAACATCCTTCGCTTCTCAGGAGGAGGCCGTGCAACCGGAAGGGTCTTCTTCCTCGCGACCAGCCCTTCAAGCCATCGATGGGCCCACGTTTAAAGCGATGATCCGGGCTGGATTGCTTTGGCTTCGCCGCCATTATGAGCTGGTGAACGCCCTGAACGTGTTCCCGGTCCCGGATGGCGACACCGGGACCAATATGCTGCTGACGATGGAGGCGGCCTGGCAGGAGATCGCCCCTATGACAGACTCTGAGGTGGGTGTGCTGCTCCAGCGGGTAGCCCGGGGGGCATTGATGGGCGCTCGGGGGAACTCCGGTGTGATCCTCTCTCAGATCTGGCGGGGGATGGCCCAGGTGATCGACCGTCGCCCGATGATCACCGCAGAAGATCTCGCCCTCGCCCTTCAGGAGGCCACCCGCACGGCTTACCGCGGGGTGATGAAACCTGTTGAGGGAACGATCCTGACCGTGATCCGGGAGGCCAGTGAGGCGGCCACCCATGCCGTCCAGCGCGGCGGGGATCTGCTCGACGTGATGGAACAGGCGGTGCGCCGGGCCCACGAGGCGGTGCAACGCACGCCCGACCTGCTCCCCATCCTCAAAGCAGCCGGGGTGGTGGATTCGGGCGGACAGGGCCTGTATTTGATCCTGGAAGGGATGCTTCGCTGTCTGAAGGGGGAGCCCATCGAGGAGGCTCCGATGATCGCTCCCTCCCTCGCCGGCGCCCGGGCGACCGAGGCCCTGGAGCCCGGATCCGAGGGCTATGGCTACGATGTCCAGTTCATCCTGGTGGGCCACCATCTGGATGTGGACCAGATCCGTCGCGACCTGGAGGCGATGGGCGATAGCGTCCTGGTCGTGGGCGATGCGAACACAGTGAAGGTGCATCTGCATGTTCATGATCCCGGGCGGCCGCTGAGCTACGCCATCCGCTGGGGCAGTTTGCGGGACGTAGTGGTAGAAAATATGCAGGCTCAGTATCAACAATTTATCCAGGAGCGGGCCCGAGGGACAGAGAGTTCCTCCTCTCCCCTGCAACCCGGCCAAGTGGCTACGATCGCAGTGGTCCCCAGCGAGGGATGGGCCCGGATCTTCACCAGCCTGGGGGTCAGCGCGACCCTTCGCGGCGGGCAGACCATGAACCCCAGCGCTCAGCAATTCGTGGAGCTCATGCAAACGCTGCCCGCGGATCAGATCGTCGTGCTGCCTAACCATCCCAATGTGATGTTGACGGCCCGCCAGGCCGCCGAGCTGGTTCCGGATAAACGCGTGGAGATCCTCCCGACCCGCACTCTACCTCAGGGCGTGGCCGCCATGGTAGCCTATCGCGCCGAGGCAGATCTGGAAAGCAATCTGCAGGCGATGAAGGAGGCGCTGCGGCTGGTGCGGAGCGGGCAGATCACCCGGGCCACGCGGGATGTGGAGCTGGAAGGCGTGTCTGCCCGTCAGGGACAATGGATCGGGCTGGTGGAGGATCATCTGGTGGCCGCAGGGGATGATCTGGAGGAAGTCATCCAGAGGACCCTGGAGGCGATGGATGCTTCCTCGGCCGAATTGCTCACTCTGTATGTGGGGGCAGAAGCAGATCTCTCCCAAACGGTCCAGCTGGTTGAGAAACTCCGTTCTCGCTATCCCCAGCTGCAGATCGAGATGGTGGAGGCTGGACAGCCCTACTATTCTTACATCCTGAGCGCGGAGTAGGAGCCCGCCGGGATCATGGATGGTGTGGGGGGAGAGGGACGGTTAGAGCATTTGCCTGCCCCAGGCTGGGGGAGGCTCTGAAGGTGGAGCGGGGCATTTTCCGCGTTCATCATTGCCAGCGGAGGGAACTTCATCCATGCCCATCCGGGTGCTTGTGGATAGCGCTGCCGTGCTGAGCGCAACAGACCTGCCGGATGACATGCTGGTCTGGATCCCGCTGACCATTCGGGTGGATCATCAAACCTTCCGGGAGGGGATCGATGAGATCCCTCCCGACCTCTGGCCGCCTGCGGATCGAACGAAGGCGTTCACCATCGAGCCGCCGACGGAAGAGGAGCTCCGGGCGCTTTACGCCCGGCTGGCCCCCAGCACCTCGGCCATCGTGGCTGTTCTGCATTCCGGCCGGCTCTCTCCGCTGGTCGCCCGGGCACGGGCTGCGGCTTCCGTCGTGCTGGGGCGGTGCCCGGTCCATGTCATCGATACCCAAACGATGGGGATCGCCCAGGGCTGGATCGCGGAAACGGCCCTTCGCCTGGCCGCTCAGGGCCAGCCGGTTCACGAGATCGTTCGGCTGCTACGAGGGATGCTCTCACGCCTCTACGCCGTTTTCGTGACGGAGAGCCTAGAAGCCCTGGAGCGCAACCGTTTGTTAAGCAAAACCCAGCGCATCCTGGGAACGATGCTGGGGATCCGGCCGTTCCTGATGATGGAGGATGGTGCCCTGCTCCCGCTGGAGAAAGCCCGCTCCACCGAGAAGGCGCTGGAAAAGCTGATTGAATTCGCGGCCGAGTTCTCCCGGGCGGAACGGGTGGGAGTCCTTTACGGGCCGGCTCGGTCCCCCCAGGAGGCCCATGCCTTCGCTCAGCGCTTGCAGGAAGCGATGCAGGCTCGCGAGCTCATCGTCCGCCCTTACGGCCCTTCCCTGGCGGCATGGATCGGCTTTGATGGGCTGGGGGTTATGATTCAAGAATAAGCGCAAACCCATCCCGATAAGGAGCGCATCGATGTTATCTCGCGTGCTCTCCGCTTTGATCATCTTTTCGCTACCGGCTGTGTTGCTCCTGCTGAACGTCCGGCTGCTGATGAGTGACTGGTTCATTCGCATGGAATATGCGCGGCCGGATTTCCCGCCGGATCTCTACGGGATGAGCCCGGAGGAGCGGCTGGAACTCGCCCTGACCGGGCTTCGCTCGGTGACCCAGCCGCCCGGGGCCAGCATCCTGCGGGAGATCCGATTCGCCGATGGGCGGCCAGCCTTCAACGAGCGGGAGATCCGGCACATGCAGGATGTGTATGTTCTCCAGGGGGCCGCCTTCCGGGTGGGCCTGATCCTGGCCCTGGCGCTCATCGGGGCCTGGGCGTATCTCTGGTTCTCCCCCGCAACCCGCCCGCTGGCCTGGCAGAGCCTGAATTGGGGAGGGCTCCTCACCCTGGGGCTGGTCCTGGGGATCCTGCTGGGCTTCCTGCTGAGCTTCGATGCCGCCTTCACGCTGTTCCACCGGGTGTTTTTCGAAGGAGACACATGGCTTTTCCTGCCCACGGATACGCTGATCCGCCTGTATCCGGAGAAATTCTGGTTTGACGCCGCTGTGGGGATCGGCGGGCTCACTTTGCTGGAAGCCATCGCGCTGATCCTCCTAACGCGCTGGAGGCTTTCCCTCCGTTAGCCAGCAGGATTTACGCCGTTGAGCCCGGACCGCAGGCTCTCAAATTCCCCAGCTTTAGGTGAACCGCTCCATGCGCATCCTGATCACCGGTGCCGCCGGATTTATCGGCTCCCATCTCTGCGATCGCTTCCTCGCGGATGGCCACGAAGTGATCGGCGTGGATAATTTCCTGACCGGGACGGCCGATAACATCGCCCATCTGATCGGGCACCCACGCTTTCGCTTCATTCGCCATGACGTGACCCACTTCCTCTATGTCGAAGGACCGCTCGATGCGGTGCTGCACTTTGCATCGCCGGCCAGCCCGGTGGACTATCTGAAATACCCCATCCAGACCCTGAAAGTCGGCGCGCTGGGGACTCATAACACCCTGGGCCTTGCGCGGGTCAAGGGGGCCCGCTATATGCTGGCTTCCACCAGTGAGGTCTATGGGGATCCCCAGGTTCATCCTCAGCCGGAAACCTACTGGGGCTATGTGAACCCGATCGGGCCGCGAGGAGTCTATGATGAGGCCAAACGGTTCGCCGAGGCCATGGTGATGGCTTATCATCGGGTTCACGGCGTGGATACCCGCATCGTTCGCATTTTCAATACCTACGGTCCCCGCATGCGGCTGGACGATGGGCGGGTGGTGCCGAATTTCATCGGCCAGGCCCTGCGAAGGGAGCCGCTGACGGTCTACGGGGACGGCTCGCAAACGCGCAGCTTCTGTTATATCGATGACCTGGTGGAGGGGATTGTGCGGCTCCTCGAGGTTGAAGAACACGAGCCGGTGAACCTGGGAAACCCGGAGGAGGTCAGCATCCTCATCTTTGCGGAGCTCATCAACCGTCTGACCGGGAACCCCGCCGGGATCCGTATCCTGCCGGATCGACGGATCCCGGGGGATCCCCAGCGCCGCTGCCCGGACATCACGAAAGCCCGCCAGCGCCTCGGGTGGAGCCCGCGGATCCCCCTGGAGGAGGGGCTGCGACGGACGATTCGGTGGTTTGAGGAACGGCTGAAGATGCGATAAGCCTCTCCCCGAGACCCGCCCAGGTAGCGAGGAGGAGCGAGGCGGCTCATCCATCACCCCGGATCCGGGTTCGCGACATGGCAGGCATGGATCGCTCTTCTCATGGACTCCAGCTAAGGCTACGCTTATTTGACCAGAAGCGCGAGTGGGGGGTTCTGGCCCTCGTCTTGGGTTTGCTGCTGGCATGGAGGCCGGAGCTCCTGATCGGGATCAGTATGGCCTTCGCTGGTCTGCTCGCCCTCCTGCGGGTCCCTGAAGCCGGCCTGGGGGCGGCGTTGCTGACCGGACCTCTGGCACCGCTGGAGAGCGAACGCTGGCATCCTCCCCTCCCCAGCGCCCAGATCTTCTTGGGCCTGGCGCTCCTGGGCTGGATCTGGCGGGGGCTGGCCCACCGCACGTTTTCCCTGCCGCGATGGGGCTGGAGCTGGGCCTACGGGCTGTTCCTGGGCTATGCGCTGCTCTCCCTTTCCTGGGCTCCATCATGGGAAGAGGGGCTCCCAGAATGGATCAAATGGGCGCAAATCGGGATGGTGGTGATCATAATCCGGACCGCCTCGCCGCGCATGCAACGGATCCTTCTGGGGATCGCGCTGGCTTCCGGCGCCCTCCAGGCGGGCATCGGGATCTGGCAGGCCTTCCTGCGAGGGACCGGGCCGGAGCATTTTCAGCTTCCCGGCCTTCCGTTCTATCGGGCCTATGGAACGTTCCAGCAACCCAATCCCTTCGCCGGGATGATGGGGCTGATCGCGCCGGTCGCGCTGGGCCTCGCCTTCGGGCTGCTCTTCCATCCTCAACGACCCCTTCCGGAGAGGGCATTGGGGCTGGGAGCGCTGGGCATCGGAGGCATGGCGCTCCTGGCGCTCCTCGTTTCCTGGTCCCGGGGCGCATGGCTGGGAGCCGCCGTGGCGATGGGAACACTGATCGGGATGCTGCCCGCTCGAGGCCGATGGGGTCTGGCCGCTCTGACGGCCCTGATCCTGACCGGGATCTTTCTGTGGACCGCAGGGTGGATCCCGGCACCCATTCGGGATCGCCTGAGGGGGGCGATGGAGGAGATCCAGGTCATCGATGTGCGCGGGGTGGAGGTGAATGATGCGAACTTCGCCATCATCGAGCGGCTGGCCCACTGGCAGGCCGCCGTGGAGATGATCCGGGCTCATCCGTGGCTTGGGATAGGGTTCGGGAACTACGCCGCTGCTTATCCGGCCTACGCCCTGATCCGCTGGCCGAACCCGCTGGGCCACGCCCATAACATCTATCTGAACATGGCCGCGGAAACCGGCCTGATCGGCTTGCTGCTTTACCTGTTGCTCTGGATTGTGATCGGGCTCCAGACCGGGCGAGCCTGGCGACGGAGCAAAGGATGGCGAAGGGGGCTGGCGGCGGGGATCATGGCCGCGTGGATGCATTTGCACATTCATCAGCTCTTCGATAATCTTTACGTGGCCAACCTGCCTCTGTTCATCGCCCTCTATGGAGCGTGGGTGGAACTTCTGAATGCGGACTGACGACCTTCGACCCAGAGCCCGAGATGGAGGACATCCCGTGGAGAGGCGGCTTTCCCTTCGGCCCGCTCGGGGAGATCTTTACCGAATGTATCGCAAGGAGATCGTGCGTTTCCTGAAGTTCTGTGTGGTCGGGACGGTGGGCTTTGTGGTGGATACCGGGATTCTGAACAGCCTGATCTTCCTGGGCGGATGGATCCCGGTTATGGCCAAGGCGGTTTCGTTCACCGCCGCGGTGATCAACAATTTCCTGTGGAACCGCCACTGGACCTATCCGGAATCCCGATCGAAGCCGATCTGGCAGCAGATCTCCCAGTTTTTCATGGTGAACACTGCCGGATTGGGGATCAACCTCGCGGTGTTCGGGACGGTCTCGGGGTTCCTCATTCCCCGCCTGGGGATGAAGTGGGGCGTGAACGTCTCCCAGGTGATCGCTGTGGGGATCGCCCTGTTCTGGAATTTCCTGGCGAACCGTCTCTGGACGTATAACGATGTGCCGTAAGACGGGAAATCCGGGCAGGGGCTTCAGACGCCCTCACACCCCGAAAGGCCATACGCAAGACCCGTTCACCACGAACCCAGCGCGCGGACAGAACCCTGATTCAGGAGGAGGTTCAAATGCTGCGGGTTGAAATCGAATACTGCGCGGTCTGAGGGTATCTCCCTCGAGCGGTCAGGTTGACCGAGGAGCTGCTCAAGGAATTCGAAGGCCACGTGGCCTCCTGGACGCTCATCCCCTCCAGCGGGGGCGTCTTCGAGGTCCGGGTGAACGGAGAGCTGGTGTTTTCAAAGAAACAGCTGGGGCGCCACGCAGAGGTGGAGGAGATCCGCCAGGCGCTGGCGGCCCGGCTGCCCTCATAACGCCCGGAGGGGCGGGCGCCCCACCCGCCCCTCCCTTCATCGCCCCCGGCTGGCGGTGATCGTTCCCACCCCGAAAATCTGGGGGGACAGGCGGATCCCCGCCGCCTCCAGACGGGACATGAAATGCGGGCGGATCCCGGTCGGCCGATGGACCCCTTCCACCTTCCCCTGTTCCTCCCCGATCGCTTTCGCCTGGAAGACGAAGAGATCCTGCAGCACCACCGTATCCCCTTCCATCCCCTGGATCTCTGTGACCCGGGTGATCTTCCGCGAGCCATCCCGCAACCGTTCCTGCTGCACGATGAGATCGATAGCGGAGGCGATCTGAGTGCGAACCACCCGCAGGGGGAGATCCATGCCGGCCATCAGCACCATCGTTTCCAGACGGGAGAGGGCATCGCGGGGGCTGTTCGCGTGGATGGTGGTCATCGAGCCTTCATGGCCTGTGTTCATCGCCTGAAGCATGTCCAGGGCCTCGGGCCCCCGGCATTCCCCCACGATGATCCGATCGGGCCGCATCCGCAGGGCATTGATCACCAGATCCCGAATGGTCACCCGCCCCGTTCCATCCGGCAGGGCAGGCGCTGCCTCCAGGCGCACGACATGGCGCTGTTGCAGCTGGAGCTCCGCCGCATCCTCGATGGTGACAATGCGTTCGTCCTCCGGGATGAACGCGGAAAGCACATTCAGCAGAGTGGTCTTCCCCGAGCCGGTCCCGCCGGAGACCACAATATTCAGCCGGGCGAACACGCATGCCCGCAGGAACTCCGCCATCTCCGGCGTCATCGTTCCGAAGCGGATGAGATCCTCCACGGTCAGCCGGCGGGCCGGGAATTTCCGGATCGTGATCGTGGGCCCGTTCAGAGCGCAGGGTGGGATGATCACATTCACCCGCGAGCCATCAGGCAGCCGGGCGTCGGCCATGGGCCACGCCCGATCCACCTTGCGCCCCAGGGGTCGGAGGATGCGCTCAATGACCTCCATCACATGCGACTCGTCCCGGAACCGCGCATCGACCTCAACGATCTTACCGGCCCGCTCCACATAGACCTGATGGGGGCCATTGACCATGATCTCGGTGATGGAGGGATCGCGCACCAGCGGCCCGATGGGGCCGTAGCCCACGACCTCGTCTCCGACCTCATCCACCAGCCGCTCCAGCGCCTCTGGGGGCAGGGAGACCCGCGCGGAGGCCAGCAACTGGCTGACCCGATCCCGGACCCAGCGCCAGCTCTCCGGGGTCATTCCCATCGGCGGCGGCTCCGAACCTTTCCGCAGCTGCTGGATCAGCCAGGCCCGAAGCCGGGCATAATGCTCCGGGGGGATCGGCAGCTCCTGCGGGTTCAAGGCGCCCTCCTTTCCTTCGCAAGCTCCAGGATCTCCCCCGCCCATTCCCGGATGCGATGCGCAGCGGGACTTTCCGGCTCGATCTCCTGGATAGGCTGACCATCCTGCAGCGCCCGATGGGCCGTTACCGGATCCACCGGCCAGACCCGGATGGGAACCCCACCCAGGCGGTTCTGGATCTCCATCTCCGTCCATGGCTCGGGAACCACCCAGCGCCGCACCCAGATGGGCCAGACTCGCGGCGATCGCAGGCCCAGGTCTTCCAGTTGACGGAGCACGAGCCGCGCCCGCCGCATCCCGGGTCCATGGCTCTCAAAGGCGAAGAAGATCCGCAGACAGCGGGGGAAGATGGAGGCCGCCACCGGTCCGATGGGATCCCCAACCATCCAGACCAGAAATCCGGCCTGGGGGGCCAGCCGCTCCGCCACCCGCTGGACAGCGGCCGGGCTGGGTCGTCCATAGACGGACCAGACATGGAGCTGCTCCCGAACCGGGATCAGACCCTGGGCCGGATCCCGGCCCACCTCCAGGTCCTCCACCGTGAGAGGAGGCTCCAGATCGAAGATCAGGGCTCCTCGCCCCAGCCCCTCCACATCGATCAGGAAGGTCGGGGCATGGGCGGCCAGAGCGACTGCCAGGGCCGAAGCCAGGAACTCCCCTGCACTGCCCGGCCAGCTCTCCCCACAGGCGATCTCCAGCGCCTGGTTCCCCGAAGGAAGGAGGGGACGGGCGGCTTTCAGCGTTTCCTGAACCGTTTGTAGCAGGGTTTCGGCGGAGACCGGCTTGGTCAGGTAGGCCTGCACGCCCAGGAGCTTCTGCTCCGCCGCTGGGGCCACCTGAGCTTTCGCGGTCAATACAATCACGGGCAGGCCTCGCAGATCCATCCGCCGGTGCATGGCTTCCAGAACCTCAAAACCATCCATCCCTGGCATCATCAGGTCCAGAATGATGAGATCCGGATGCTCCCGGCTCATCACTTCCAAAGCCTGGAAGCCGTCCTCTGCGTAGAGGATATCGTGGCCGGCCCGTCGGAGCACCAGCCCGATCAGCCGGCGCGCGTCGGGATCATCGTCCACCACCAGCAGCCTCGCCATGGGAATGCCTCCTGCGCGGTGTGACGTATCCCTGGCCCTTTCTACAGCAAACGGGGCTGCCGGGCGGAGGAAACCACATCGGCCCCTCCCGCCGCCAGGTGGGCCAGGCGGGTGGGCTCTGGAAGCCGGTGGCCCCGAACGCAGGCCATCACCGTGGCGATCGCGTTCTCCAGAGAGATGCGATGGCCGATGGAGACAAACAGCGGATTGGTCCCCACCTGCGTGCGCAGGACGGCCCCGATGATCTCCTCCCCATCCCAGAGCGGCGTCCAGGCCCCTGGCTCATCCGGCGGCATCTCGCAGCGCCCCCACAGCTTTGACTTCGCACATCCAATGGACGGAAGATCCAGATAAACCCCGAGATGGGTTGCGATCCCCATCCGGCGGGGATGGGAGATCCCATGGCCATCGACCATCAGCAGATGAGGTTCCAGCATTAAACGGTCCAGAGCCTTGAGGATCGCGGGGGCCTCCCGGAAAGCCAGCAGGCCCGGGATGTAGGGGAACGTCACCGGGACCTCCGCGACCGCCTGAGCGAGGGGCGTGAGATCCGGGAACCGCACGGCCACAGCGGCGGCACGGGCGAGATCGCCCCGAAAGCCGACATCCACCCCAACAATAATTGCGCCGGGTTCCGGCATGGGACCATCCCGGATCACCAGAGCGCGAAGCTGTTGCTGGATCGCGATCGCCTCTTCCGGCGAGACATCCCATGGATGGCGATGGCGAGCCTGGATCGGCATCTTCACCTCGTGAGCGCTACCAGACGTCGGGCCAGCTCGCGGAACTGTTCCGCCAGCAGGCCATCCGGCTGCAGCATGACGATGGGGACCCCTTGGTCGGCGGCCTGATGGGCCAGCTCGGGAGCTGGGGAGATGAAGCCGATCGGCTCAATGGAAAGCGCCTCCTCGATCTGCCGTCGGGTCGGGGCGATCCCGGAGACCGCGCGGTTCACCACCACCAGACCGAGTTGCTGGGCAACCCACCCGAGTTGGGATAACACGGAGATGAGCTCACGAGCATGGACTAAAGCCAGAGAGGTCGGCTCCATGACCAGCACGAGATAACGCAGTTCCCCCAGCAACGCCCGGGCCCCATCATCCAGCGTATGTCCCATCTCAAAGAGCACATAATCGCCCAGCGACGCCAGATGGCGGGCCAGGGTGCGAATGTGGGCGGCGGAGAGCACTACCGGCCGTGGCGTATAGGGGGCGAGCAACATCCGCAGCCCGCTGACATGGCGCGTGAGATATTTCTCGATCGTGGGGGGATCCAGCTCCTGGGGCGGATAGGCCAGGACATTCGGCAGCCCCAGGGCCTGGGAGAGTCGAAGCAGGCAGGCCAACCCCCCATGCGGGGCCAGATCGGCCAGGACCACTCGAGGATAGCGGAAATCCGGAGGGGGCGTTCGGACCGCTGGAGGGAGGTGGCCAGCTCCCTGAGCGAGGACGACCGCTGTGTTCAGCGCCACGGTGGAAGTTCCCACTCCCCCCTTCACGCCCAGGAAACCGATCGTGGCCGCCTGGACCCTGGCGGTGGCCTCGGCCTTCAGGCGGGCCGCGCGCTGCAACAGGGCTTCCACCCGGGAGATCAATTCCGCCGGATGCACTGGCTTGGTCAGGTAATCGTCCGCGCCTGCCTGGAAGCCGGCGATCTTATCCGCCACGGCGGTCTTCGCCGTGAACATCAGGATCGGGATCCCGGAGGTTTTCGGGTTCGCCCGCAGGCGCCGGCAAACCTCCAGCCCATCCATATCCGGCATCATCACATCCAGGATGATCAGATCGGGCTGCTCGGTCTCCGCCCTGGCCAGCGCCTGCGCGCCGCTGGTCGCCGGGGTGACCCGATACCCCTTGCGCTGGAGGATCAGGCCGATCAGCTTCACCGCCTGCAGATCATCATCGACGACCAGGATCGTTTCCGCCATTCGATAAACACCCTATTGGTGAGACTCGTCTCACAACGCTTTCACGGGGCACCCATAGAACCTGGACTCCGGACGGCAGGGAAGAACCGCTTATCGCTTATGTTGGTTCTGAAAGACTCCTCTTCCGGTAGAGGGCATCGGTTTTCGCGGCCATGATGAAATCATTCCGATGCAACCCGCGGATCTTATGCGTCCACCAGGTCACGGTCACCCGGCCCCAACGGGTCACCAGCACCGGATGGTGTCCCTCGCTCTCCGCCAGCTCCCCCACCTCCCGCGTGAACTCCAGCGCCTCCCGGAAATTCGAAAAACGGAAGGTCCTTTCCAGCTGGGGGATCCCATCCCGGACGACCACCTGCCATTCCGGGACGCTGGGGAGCAAGGCCAGGATCTCCCCTTGGGTCAGGGGCGGCTCATCGCCTCGACACGGAACGCATTTCATCTCTTCCAGCTTCATCCTGCGCCCCTCACAACTTCACCGGAATCTTGAATCCGGAAAACCGGATCGTTCCCTGGCTGCGGCCCTTTGAGGTGCGAAAAGATGTGAGGTAATGAAAACACCTTCCCATCGCTAAATTAGCACCGAAACGGGAGCGCGTCAATGATCGCGGGGGGCTTCGCTTCCTTCACTGGGATGGCACGCTGCGGGTGGTTCCCCCTCGGATATAAGCTTCCTGGGGGAGCATTCGCGCGGTGCAGGGCGCCGAGGGCATCATGCCCGGCCTGGAAACCATGCCGAGCGATGGAAAAACCCAGGACCCGATAAAATAGAGGCAGCAAAGGGGAGCAGCCTTCAAAACCCGCCTTCCAGCGACAGGGCAAGAAAACAGGAGCCTTCTTCATTCGCTGTCTCCTCGGGCGAGGTGAACGATGCGACAACCACTGATCGCTGGGAACTGGAAGATGAACAAGACGGCCGCAGAGGGGCAGGCGCTGGCCCGGGCGATCCGGGAAGGCCTCCAGACCCAAACGGTGGAAGTGGTGCTCTGCCCCCCCTTCACGGCGATCCCCGCCGTCCACGCCGTGTTGCAGGGCTCCTCGATCCTCGTGGGAGCCCAGAACGTTCACTGGGAGGACGCCGGAGCCTTCACCGGGGAGATCTCCCCGGTGATGCTGAAGGAGTGGTGCCGGTATGTGATCATCGGCCACTCGGAACGCCGACAGTATTTCCATGAAGATGATGAGATGATCCGCCGCAAAGTCCTCGCCGCCCTGCGCCACGGCCTGACCCCTATTCTCTGTGTGGGGGAGACGCTGGCTCAGCGCGAAGCCGGGGAGACCGGAACCGTGGTGGCCACCCAGACCCGACGCGCGCTGGAAGGGCTCTCGCCAGGGCAGGCCGCCAGCCTCGTCATCGCCTATGAGCCCGTCTGGGCCATCGGGACCGGCCGGGCGGCCACCGGAGTGGATGCGGAGGAGGTGATCCGGCGTTGGGTTCGGGGAACCCTGGAAGAGCTCTTCGGGTTGGAAGTCGCGCAACAGGTGCGCGTCCTTTATGGAGGGAGCGTGACCCCCGAGAACATCGCGGAGTTCGTCGGTCGCTCCACCATCGACGGAGCGCTGGTGGGCGGAGCGAGCCTGAAAGCGGAGACGTTCCTAAGGATCATCCATGAGACGGCCCGGGTGAAGGCCTGAGCTCGTCATGCCGGTGAAACCCCTTCCCGCTCGACGGATCCTGGTCTTCGGCGCAGGAGCGGTCGGAGGATATCTGGGGGCGATGCTGAGCGCCTTCGGCCATGAGGTGATCCTCCTCGGCCGCCCCGCTGTGGTCGAGGCCATCCGGCGCCATGGGCTGATCCTCCTACGTCCCGATGGACTGCAGCTCACTACCCGGCCCCACGCCATCCCGGATCTGGATGCCGTCCCTTCGGAGGTGGACGCCATCTTTCTCACGGTGAAGGCTTACGATACGGAAGCGGCCATCGCCGCGATCCAGCGCCAGGGATGGCGTTCCGCGATGCTGTTCTGCTGGCAGAACGGCGTCGACGGGGAAGGCCGGCTGGCCGCCGCGTTCGGGGCCGACCGGGTCGTGGCGGGGACCCTCACCCAGCCCGTCTCCACCGTCGCGCCAGGGGTCGTCCGGCTGGAACGGACCCGCGGTGGATTGGGTCTGGCTCCCATGGCTCCGATTCAGGATCTGCGGGAATGGCAGGCGATCCTGCAGCTAACGGGCTTCTCCACCCGTCTCTACCCGGATCCCCAGGCCATGAAGTGGTCCAAGCTGTTGCTCAACCTCATCGCCAACGCCACCTGTGCGATCCTGGACTGGCCCGCGGAGCGGGTGCTCCGGGATCCCCGGACCTTCGCGGTGGAGCGGGCGGCGTTTCGGGAAGCCCTCGCGGTCATGCGCGCGCTGGGCCTGCGGCCCGTTTCGCTTCCCGGATATCCGATCCCGCTGCTGGCATGGGCGATGCGCTGGGGACCTGCCTCCGTCGTCCGAACGCTTCTGGCCTTCATGGGGGCGCGGGGGCGAGGAGAGAAACCTCCCTCCCTGCACCAGGATCTGCAACGAGGGGCCCGGCTGGAGATCGAGGCTTACTGCGGCGCGGTGGTGCGCCATGGGGCTCGAGCCGGGGTTCCCACACCGGTCCACGACGCCCTCGCCCGGATCCTCGAGGATCTGAGCAGGGGCCGGGAGGATCGGGCCGCATGGCGCGACAACGTCACCGCGTTGCTGGAACGGATAGGGCGATCGGCCCCAGGTGGATGGACCGCGCGGCGTCCCTAAAAACCGGGGGATGAGGGAGGTCTCGGATCTAACCCCCCGGCCCCCTTCCCTCGTAGGGAAGGGGGAGCCTAAAAATCCCCCCTCCCCGAAACGGGGAGGGGCTGGGGGAGGGGAAATCGGGCGGTCGCCCGCCGGATGATGATCATACAAGAGAAGACTCCGAAGAGTCGATGCCTCACCTGAAGATCATCGGATTGACCCGTCGCTACGGTCCTCAGGTGGCCCTCGATCATGTCACCTTCGAGGTCCCCGATGAGGAGATCATGGTGATCCTGGGCCCCAGCGGGAGCGGGAAGAGCACGCTCCTGCGCCTGATCGCGGGCCTGGAGCCCCCTGATGAAGGGCAGATCCTCCTGGATGGCCAGGACCTCGCGGGTATCCCTCCACACCGTCGTCGAATCGGCCTGATGTTCCAGGAATACGCGCTCTTTCCCCATTTGAATGTTTTTGAGAACATCGCTTTCGGATTGCGCATGCAGCGGCTTCCAGAGCCGGAGATCCGGGAACGCGTGCGAGCCCTGTTGAATCAGGTCGGGCTACCCGGCTATGAGCTGCGCGAGGTCCACACCCTCTCCGGGGGGGAGAAGCAGCGGGTCGCCCTGGCCCGCAGTCTGGCCCCGCGGCCCGCGGTCCTGCTACTGGATGAACCCCTGGGATCCCTGGATCGGGCACTGCGGGAGCAGCTGATGAGGGAGATCCGGGAGCTCTTGAAGGCCGAACGGATGACCGCCCTCTATGTCACCCACGATCAGAGCGAGGCGATGGCCGTGGCCGATCGGGTGCTGATCCTCCACCAGGGAAGGATCGAGCAGATCGGCCCGCCGGAGGCGTTATATCAGGATCCGGCCACACCCTTCGTGGCGCGTTTTCTGGATCTGGGCACCTTCCTGGAGGGCCATGTGCTCGCTCCCGGGGAAATCGCTCAGGTCTGGACACCCCTCGGGATCCTGCGGGGCCGGCCCAGGGGACCCCTTTCCCCGCATGCCCGGGCCCTGATCCTGATCCGCCACACCCCTCGATCGAACCCGTCGGACCATGCCAATGTCCTCGCCGGCGAAGTGGTTGCCCGTTCCTTCCGGGGGCTTTATGTGGAAATATGGATGCGGATCGGGACAGAGCGCCTTCGCTGGCTTTTCCCGGCGAACACCATCGAGGCCCGCCCGGGAGAACCGCTTTCCATCACCGTTCCGGCGGAGGACGTCGTGATCTGGCCCGCGGAGGACCCGCAATCCAGCAGGGGATCCAGCTCATAAGCGCTCGGGAGAACAGCACAGTCCTGCTGGCAGCCCCCATCACCGTCGCCCCTTCCGACGGATCGGGCGGAGGGCCAGCCGCAACGCTCGCAAGCCGCGCTCCAGGGCCTCTGGATCCAGGGTGTAAAACGTCTGGCGTCCTGCCTCTCGAGCGCGAAGGAGCCCCGCCTGCTGCAAGACGCGGAGATGATGCGAGACGGCAGGCTGGGAAAGACCCAGGGCCTGGACCAGATCCCGCACGCAGAGCTCGCGGCCCCACAACAGCCGCAAGATCTGCTGACGGTGATCATCCGCCAGGGCTCGGGCGAAGCGAACCGGATCTGCGCTCATGGCCTTTCTAGGTTTCAGAGATCGATCAAGGGGAACGCCAGCGGCGACGCGCAGCGGGTTTCAGGGAATGGGCAACACCCAAGGGCATCCCGCCCGATTTCCAGAAGCCGTCACAGGGAGGCCAGCGACACCCGCTGTGCGGGTTTCAACCCAGGGAGATCGGCTTCAGGTCCCGATAACGCCAGCGGAGCTCCCAGACCCGCAGGGCCGCCTCGATTTTAATCCGCCAGTTCATCTTCGAACGCCCCACCCGTCGATCCTCGAAGAAAATCGGGATCTCGCACACCCGATAGCCCAGCCGCTGCGCGATGTAGGCCATCTCCACCTGGAAGATATAGCCAGTGGATCGCACCCGATCCAGGGGCATACGCGCCAGGGCATCCCAGCGCCAGCATTTGAAACCGGCCGTTGCATCCCGGACCTGAAGCCCCAGGATGGCACGCGCGTAGAAGTTTCCCCAGCGGCTCAGCCAGTAGCGCCCAGGCCCCCAGCGGGGATCCACCCGTCCTCCCGGCGCATAACGGGACCCCACCACCACATGATAATCGGCCATCCGCTCCAGCATCCGGGGGATCGCCGAGGGAGGATGGGAAAGATCCGCATCCATCTGGACGATCGCTTCCGCGCCGATCTGCAAGGCGCGCCGGAAACCCTCCAGATAGGCGGGGCCCAGGCCCCGCGGGCCCTCGCGGTGCACCACCATCAGGCGGCCCGGGTGGGCCCGGGCCAGGGCCTCCGCGACCTCGCCCGTCCCATCGGGGGACCGATCATCCACCACCATGATCTGCAAATCCGGCAGGTTCAGCCCGAGCAACGCCTCCACCAGGCGGGGCAGATTGTCGGCTTCGTTGTAAGTGGGAACCACCACCATGGTTCTCGTCATCGCTTCTCAATCCTCCTTCCATCGCGCGTAAAGATCGTTCTCAATCCCCAGGCGCAGGAGCACCCGCCCCACCGTTTGATCGATGAGGTCCTGGATCGTGCGGGGGCGGCCATAGAAAGCCGGAACCGGCGGCATGATGATCGCTCCCATCCGCGCCGCCCTCCGCATCAGATCCAGATGGCCGATATGGAGAGGGGTTTCCCGCACCACCAGCACCAGCGGCCGCCCCTCTTTTAAGGTCACATCCGCCGCCCGGCTCATCAGATCCGAAGTGTAGCCACTAACGATCGCCCCCAGCGTCTTGATCGAGCATGGGATGATCACCATCCCCATCGTCCGGAAGGATCCGGAGGCGATGGCCGCCCCGATGTCGTGAAAGGCGTGAACGACATCCGCCAGCTCGATCACCTGGCGGACCGTGTAATCGGTCTCCTGGACAATGGTCATGCGGGCCGCCGGGCTGAGGATCAGGTGGGTCTCGATCTCCGGGTTCGGGCGCAGGACTTCCAGCAGCCGGATCCCGTAAATGACTCCGCTGGCCCCACTGATCCCCACGATGAGACGTCGTTTCATTTCATTCACACCTTAATGGCTCAATGCAGGAGTTAGGCAAAGAGCCCGGTCTCCACGGAGACGCGTTCCCTACCAGAGCGATGAGCGGTCCTCGGAGGCGAAGGCACCCTGAAGGATCGGAGGCAGGATCCGCAGGGCGTGCCGCAGGCGGGTTCCATGCCAGAACAGCAGGCTCCCGTCGATCCAGCGCACGCGGCCGGTCCGCCCTGCTGGCGTATCCGCGAAGCATGCCCGGACCGTTTCCGCATCCTCCGGCCGGAAGGGATACGGCTCGCTGGGGAGCAGGATCAGCTCGGGAGCTGCGCGCCGGATTTCCTCTTCCGAAAGGCGCGGGTATCGGTCATCCCGCGCAGCCGGTCGAGCGGGTATCCCGGGGTTCAGATCCGCAGCCAGCGGATACCGCCGACGGCGGCTCGCGAAGACGTTATCGCCCCCGCACCGGGTCAGCACGTCGTGGGCGTATGTCTCGGCGTTGAAGGTCATCCAGGGATCCTTCCAGATGGGGCAGAACACCCGCGGGCGCCGCTCGGGGTTCATCCGCTGGCAGGCCACCCACAAGGTCTCCAGCTCCTCGAGCACCGGGGGACGGTGGATCCCGAAGAGCGCCGTTAGATGCCGGACGAGGTCGAGGGCTTCCACCACGGAACGGGGGAAAGACACCGCCACCGGGATTCCCCGGGCCGCCAGGGCCCGCGCGTCCGCCTCCCGGTTCTCTTCCACATTGACGAACACCACGTCCGGTCGCAGCGCAAGGATCCGGTCGAGATCCGGGTTCTTCGTCCCCCCCACTGAGGGAACCGATCGCGCCTCCGCCGGATGGATACAGTAGTCCGTCCGCCCCACCACCCGATCCCCCAGCCCCAGATCGAACAGGGTCTCCGTCAAACTGGGCACCAGGGAGACAATCCGGCGTGGGGGGCGTTCCGGTCGAAACGGGCGGCCTCCCAGATCCCAGAGAGGGGCCTTGATTTCGGACCTCATCGAGCCTCCTCGCGATCCAGCCAGCGGGCTCCGAAGATCACGGTGATCTCTCCCTCCCCCCAGCGCTCGATCCGATCGCCCGGGCCGAGGGCGAGGGCCGCTCCCTCCGCCAGTCCGATCCCGTAAGCGAAGGGTCGCCGGTGAAGGGCCGCCTGAAGAGCCCGCGCGGCCTCCGGCGTGTAGTGGCTCACGATGAAAGCGCCTGGCAACCATCCCCAGGCGCCCAGCGTTTCCTGCCATCCGGAGCGCAGCACCCAGGTTCCCATGGCCTCGGCCCCCGCCCCGATCCCCAGCACCACCGCGCCGGAATGATAGGCGGTGATCATCGCCTGAAGGGCGGGCGTGTCGAAGAAAGTTTCCAGCAGGCGTCGCACATCCCCATCGGCGATCAGGATCAGACGGGCATCCAGGAGCAGGCGGGCATGGGCGGTCTGGAAGGCTTCCTCTCGAGAGCGAAGGGTGAGCACCCGGCATGGAGGGCTCCCCCATTCTCGATACTGCCGTTCATATCGCTGAGCGCGCCCCGGATCCTCGGCGGCGGCCATGACCACCACCACCAGGCCTTCAGGGGCGCTCCGGGCCATCGCCATCCGGTGCACCTCTTCGGCTTCCTCTCCTCCACACAGCACCAGCCACCCATGACCGCCCCGCCAGCGCAGCGGGCCTTTCTGCCCCATCTCTTCCTCCTCCTTTTTAATTTTGCATCACCGGACAGGATCTGGACAGGACCCAACGATGAAACTGGAACGCATGGCATCCTCGAAGGAGGGAAAATCCCGGCCTTGAATCTGAGGTTCAACAGAATACCCCCCACATGCGATATAATCTCAAGGAGACTCCCTCCAGACGTTTGGATCCCAGAAAGGATGCAGGCGTCGGCTCCCGATCCTCCGGCCGATGCACCCTTCGCCTGGAAAACGAGATGCAAAAAGGGGGAAGCGCCCATGCCGGAGCATGTGGGGACTTATATCGACCTCGGATGGGAGTTCCACGCGAAGAAGCAATACGATCAGGCAATCGAGCAGTTTCGCAAGGCCATTGAAATGGATGAGGATGCGGTAGACGCTTATTACGGGCTTGGCCTCTCCTGCAAAGCGAAGGGAGAAAAGGAGCAGGCCATCCAGGCTTTCGAGAAGGTGATCGAACTGGCCCCCACCCTGGACGATCGGGCCAAAGCTCAAATCCTCTCCCGGCTTGCCCAGGCTCATCTGGAAACCCTGCGAGGCTCCGATGGAGAAGCGTGAGCGGCTTCAAGCCGCCATTCAGGGCGATGCGGTGGATCGCCCGCCGGTGGCCCTGTGGCGGCACTTCCCGGTCGCGGATCAGGATCCGAGCGCCTTCGCCGAGGCGGTGATCGGATTCCAGCGCCGCTTCGACTTCGATTTCGTGAAGATCACCCCGGCCTCCAGTTATTGCGTCCGGGATTGGGGGGTCGAGGACCGCTGGGAGGGCGATACCGAAGGGACCCGGCGCTACATCCGGCATCCGGTGCAGGAACCCCGGGATTGGGCCGCCCTGCCGGTCCTTGATCCCACGCGGGGAGCCCTGCGGGAACATCTCGAAGCGGTGGCGCGGATCCGTCAGGCGCTCCCGGAGGTTCCTGTTGTGGTGACCGTGTTCAGCCCCCTGGCCCAGGCGAAGAACCTGGCAGGTCCCGAGCGACTGCTGCTGCATCTGAGACGTCACCCCGAAGCGCTCGAGATGGGTCTCCGGACCATCACGGAAAGCACCCGCCGTTTCATCCGCGCGGCCCTGGAACTCGGGGTGGACGGGATCTTCTACGCGGTCCAGCATGCCTCTTACCTCCTGCTTTCCCCGGAGGAATATCGGGCCTTCGGTCGCCCCTATGATCTGGCGATCCTGGAGGTGGCGATCGACGCCTGGCTGAACATCCTCCACCTCCATGGGGAGGCGGTGATGTTCGATCTTTTCGTGGATTACCCGGTTGCCGTCTGGAACTGGCACGATCGGGAGACGCCGCCCGCGCTGGAGGAGGGAAAGGAGAAAGTGCGGGGGGCTGTGCTGGGAGGGCTCTCCCGGATCCAGACCCTGGTGCTGGGGACCCCTCAGGACGTGGAGGCGGAAGCCCGGGAGGCCATCGCCCGGACCGGCGGGCGGCGGTTCATCCTGGGCACCGGCTGCGTCGTTCCGATCCACGCGCCAGAGGTCAACCTGCAGGCAGCGCGGCAGGTCGTCGAACGGGCGTCGGAGAGCCGGTGAGATAAGGTCTGGCCCATCGGAGGTCTGATCCAAGCAGCAGGGGCAGCTACAAATGAGGGCACGAATATAATCCTCCTCCCAGCAAGGGATGGGCTCTCTCACCCATCTCTCGCCTGATTCCCAAACCGTAATTCCCCACCCATGGCTTGAAGATCCAGGAGAAGGGCTCTGTCGCCCCCCGACTTATGCTTCGTCATGCACCCACAATGGGGAGTGAACAATCGGTTGCGCTAAAATAGGGGGAAACGATCCGGCTGGAGCGCGCATGCCACGGGTGCTGGTGATCGATTATGGGATCGGGAACCTGGGAAACGTGGTCCGGGCGTTCCGGCGGCTGGGGGCGGAGGTGCGCCTCAGCGAGCGCCCGGAGGACCTGGACTGGGCGGAGAAGATCGTGCTGCCCGGAGTGGGCGCCTTCGGGGATGGAATGGCCGGGCTGACGGCGCGCGGGTGGGTCGAGCCGCTGAAGCAAGCAGTCGCCAGCGGGATCCCCTTGCTGGGCATCTGCCTGGGGATGCAGCTGCTCTTTGAGGAAAGCGAGGAGATGGGCTACCACAGGGGTCTGGGATTGCTGCGCGGCCGGGTGCGCCGTTTTCCCCCGGAGGCCGGCAAAGTGCCCCAGATCGGCTGGAACCGCCTGGAGCACGCGGGGAGCCATCCCCTGCTCCACCGTGTGCCTCACGGCGCTTACGTGTATTTCGTTCACGGCTATTACTGCGAGCCGGAGGATCCGGCGGATGTGATCGCCACGACCGTTTATGGGATCCGCTACGCCTCGATGGTCGCCCGGGGGCCCGTGATGGGGGTGCAGTTCCACCCGGAGAAAAGCCATCGCGCAGGCGAACAGATCCTGCGGAACTTCCTGAGGCTTTGAGGGGCCAACTCACCTTGGCCTGGGAGAAAATCGCCCTCAGGCTGGGTCGGTCGCTTCCGACGGCCCGCCCAGCCCCCAGATCCAGAGCCAGCGGCGTAATCCCTGTTCCCACTTTTGGACGTATCCGAGCTTATGAAGATCGAGCTGATCCCTTCCATTGATCTCCTCCAGGGCCAGGTCGTCCGGCTGATCCAGGGCGATCCCCGGCGCCGCATCGTGTATGCCACGGATCCGGTCGAGCAGGCTCTCCGATGGGCGGAGGAAGGGGCCCGCTGGCTCCACGTGGTCCACCTGGATGGCGCCTTCGGAACGGAGGGAACCCGCATGACATGGATCGCCCGGCTGGTCCGCGAAACGCCGCTCATGGTGCAGCTGGGAGGCGGGCTGCGCACGCTGGAAGACCTGGAGCGCGCCTTCGAGCTGGGCGTTCAGCGCGCTGTGGTCGGGACGATGGCCGTGCGGAATCCGGCCGCGCTGGAGGCGGCGCTGGCCCGCTTCGGGCCAGACCGGCTGGTCCTGGCGGTGGAGGTTCGGGAGGGACAGCTCACCGTGGCCGGCTGGCGGGAAAAGGCCGGAGACCCGATCGCCTTCGCTCGGGAATGGGCCGCCCGGGGTGTGCGCTGGGCCCTTTACACCAACGTGATGCGGGATGGAACCCTGGCCGGCCCGGATCTGGAAGGGGCCGCCCGGGTCGCCCGGGCCGCGGGCGTCCAGGTTCTCGTCTCCGGAGGGATCGGGGCTCTTTCCCACATCGAGGAAGCCGGACGGCGGGCTTTCCCGGGCCTGGCCGGGCTGATCCTCGGACGGGCGCTCCATGAGGGGTATTTCACCCTGCGAGAGGCGATCGCCCGCTTGCGGGATCTGGAAGGAGAGAACCATGCGGCCGCGCCTTTTCCTTCCGCCGGATGAGCGAGAGCGCCTGATCGAACAGCTGCAGGCGCTGATGGAGGCGGACGCGGATATCCAATTCGCCACCCTCTTTGGATCCTTCCTGGAGATGGACCTGCCCTTCGCGGATATCGACGTGGGTCTTGGGCTGGCGCCTGGGGTGGACCCGGAGCGTTACGAGCTGGACCGAGCAGCGGAGTGGACGGTCGCCCTGGGTTACCCGGTGGATGTGGTGGTGTTCGAGCGCGCGCCCCTGGGGCTGCAGGTTCAGATCCTGAACGGCCGCCCGCTGATCCTCCGGGACCCGGAGCGCTTCACCGATCTCATCGAACGAACCGGGTGGGAGTGGATGCACTGGGAGCCCTACGTTTCCCAGTTCCTCAGGGAGCTGCTGCCGTGAAACCCGATCCCGAGCGAGTGGCCCGGCTGAGCGCTGAGATTCTGGAACGTCTGGAGAAGCTCGAGGCCTACACAGATGATTCATGAGTATCGAGAGGTCACACCTGCCCAGGGTTATCGGATGGCCCGGGAGGAAGCCGGCGCGCTGAGGGAGATGGTGCGCCGGCTGCTGGCGTGGCTCCAGCGGAAGCCCACCCCGGATTGAGAAACCCTTCATGCAACTCAGAGGACCGCGGGAAAGGGAAAGCTCCAACCATGCTGGCGAAGCGGATCATTCCCTGTCTGGACATCCACGCCGGGCGGGTGGTGAAAGGGGTGCGGTTCGTTGATCTGCGGGATGCGGGGGATCCCGTCGAGCATGCCCGCGTGTATGAGGAGGAAGGGGCCGATGAGCTGGTCTTCCTGGACATCACCGCATCCTATGAGGATCGCGCCATCCTGCTCGATGTGGTCCGACGCGTGGCGGAGGTTCTCTCCATCCCGTTCACAGTCGGCGGGGGGATTCGGACCGTCGAGGACTTTCGGGCTCTGTTGCGGGCGGGGGCGGATAAGGTCAGCATCAACACGGCGGCGGTCCGCCAGCCCGAGCTGATCACCGAGGCGGCGCGGCGCTTCGGCTCCCAGTGCGTGGTCGTGGCCATCGACGCCAAACGGGTCGGGCCGTCCCGGTGGGAGGTTTACATCCACGGGGGGCGCACGCCGACGGGCCTGGATGCCGTGGCATGGGCCCAGGAGGCGGAACGGCGCGGGGCGGGGGAGATCCTGCTCACCAGCATCGATGCCGATGGCACCCAGGAGGGCTATGATCTGGAGCTCACCCGGACCGTGGCGGAAGCTGTGGGCGTCCCGGTGATCGCCTCGGGCGGGGCCGGCGCCCTCGAGCACTTTTATGAGGTGTTCACGGTGGGGAAAGCGGACGCCGCTCTGGCCGCTTCGGTTTTCCATTTCCGGCAGCTGCGCATCTCAGAAGTGAAGGCTTACCTGGCGGAACGCGGGATCCCGGTGCGCCTTCCCTGAATCAAAACCTCATCGCAATACAGGCGCGCGACATGCGGAGGACACGGATGGGAGAGCGCCCCTATCGCTTCTTCGACATGGTGATGGCTCTCTTCGTCACCGTCCTCATCGTCAGCAACATCGCCTCATCCGCCAAGATCGTAGACTGGAGGGCGAGCCTCTTCGGTGTGCGGCTCGCCTTCGATGCGGGCACGATCCTTTTCCCCGTGAGCTATATCTTTGGGGACATCCTGACCGAGGTCTACGGTTATCGTCGCTCCCGCCGGGTCATCTGGACCGGGTTCGCATGCCTAACGCTGAGCGCGCTGATCCTCTGGATTGTCCGCATCCTGCCGGGGGATCCCGAATGGGAACGAACCGCCGGACAGCGGGCGTATGAGGCCATTCTGGGCGGCATGAGCACCGGCGGCATCGTCCTGGCCAGTCTCCTGGGCTACTGGTCCGGCGAGTTCGCGAACTCCTTCACCCTGGCTAAAATGAAGATCCTCACCCGTGGTCGCTACCTGTGGACCCGGACCATCGGCAGCACGCTGGTCGGTGAGCTGGTGGACACGGCCGTCTTTGTGGGGATCGCCTCATTGACCGGCGTCTTCCCATGGAATCTGTTCGCCACCCTGGTGTTGACCAACTATTTGTTCAAGGTTGGCGTGGAAGCGGTGATGACGCCGGTGACGTATCTGATCGTGGGCACCCTGAAACGCCTGGAACAGGAGGACTATTACGACTATGACACCGACTTCAATCCCTTCCGACTGGAGCTCCGCGTCTGAACCGGCGGAGGTCGAGGCAGAAGCCCCTCCTACAGCAGCGCGCCCCGCGATTGTCCAGGATGCGCGAACCGGTCGGGTGCTGATGCTGGGCTGGATGAACGATGAAGCCCTCCAGCGCACCCGCGAGACCGGGATGGTGCACTTCTGGAGTCGATCCCGCAGGCGGCTATGGCGAAAGGGGGAGACCTCCGGGAACGTCCTCCGTGTGGTGGAGATCCGCCTCGATTGCGATGAGGATGCGCTGCTGATTCAGGCGATCCCCGCCGGGCCCACATGCCACACCGGCCGGCCCAGCTGCTTTCATCGGGAACTCCGTGAAGGGGAGCTTCCTCCTCCATCCGGACACATCCTCCACCGGCTGGAGGAGATCGTGCGGGATCGGCAACGGCACCCGGTGGAGGGCTCTTACACCGCCCAACTCCTGACCGCGGGGCTGGATGAGATCGTGAAGAAAATCGGCGAAGAGGCCATAGAGGTTGTCCTGGCCTTGCGGCATCAATCCGACCCGCGGTCCCTGGAGGAGGCTGCGGATCTTTTATATATGCTGACCGTGGGGCTGGTGGCGCGGGGGCTGAGCTGGGACGCCGTGCTGGAAGTCCTATCCGAACGACGGGGAATGGGGGCGATCCTCGGGGAGCGCCCTTGAGGAGCCGAAGTAGGGCAACTGCAAGCAGTTGCCCTACATTGAAGAGGAGGAAGGATGCCTATCGAGATCTATCGCTGGGAAGCCCTGGACGCGGGAACACGACAGCGCCTGCTGATGCGCGCCCGGGCGGATCTTCAGCAGGTCCTTCCAGACGTAAAGGCCATCCTGGAGGACGTGCGACGGCGGGGGGATGCCGCGGTCGTCGATTACCTGCGGCGCTTCGATGGGATCGACTGGCCGCCGGAGCGCTGGCGGGTGAGCCCGGAGGCGATGGCCGCCGCCTGGAAGGAGCTTGCCCCGGAGGTCCGGGAGGCGCTGCACCGGGAAGCGGAGGCCGTCCGGCGGTTCCATGAAGCCCAGCGGGAACGGCCCATCTGGCTGATGGAGATGGCTCCAGGGGTGATCGCCGGGCAGATCGTTCGCCCGCTGGATTCGGCCGGGCTCTACATCCCGGGCGGCCGGGCCGTCTATCCCACCATCGTCCATGCCCTGGGGATTCCGGCCTCGGTGGCGGGCGTGCGCCGGATCGTCGCCTGCACCCCCCCAGCCGGGCGCCACCCTGCGGTGCTGGCCGCCGCCCACGCCGCCGGAGTGACCGATTTCTTCCTGGTGGGCGGGGTGGCCGCCATTGCCGCCATGGCCTACGGCACGGAGACGATCCCCAGGGTGGATAAGATCGTAGGGCCCGGTAACCTGTATGTGCTGGCGGCCAAAGCCCTGGTGATGGGGGAAGTGGCCATCGATATGCTGGCCGGCCCCACCGAAGTGATCGTCCTGGCCGATGAGACGGCGCGCCCGGACTGGGTGGCGGCGGAGCTGCTGGCCCAGGCCGAGCACGATCCCCATACCTCCTGTCTTCTGGTGACGCCGGTGGAAGCCCTGGCCCATGCCGTGCGGCGCGAGATCGAGCGGCAGGGCTCACGACTCCCGCGATGGGCCATCGCCCGCCAGGCGCTGGAAACCTATGGGGGGCTGATCGTGACCGCAGATATGGAGACGGCCATCGAGGTCTGCAACGCCTACGCGCCAGAGCATCTGGCCATCTACACCCGGGATCCCTGGGCGATCCTCCCAGCCATCCGCCATGCGGGATCCGTGTTCCTGGGCCCCTGGTCCGCCGTGGCGGCGGGGGATTACGCTACCGGCACCAACAACACCCTGCCGACCGGCGGCTGGGCCCGCGCGGCCTCTTCCATTTCCGTGGACACCTTCGTGAAGAAGATCGAGGTGGAAGCCCTGACCGAGGAGGGTCTGCGCCATCTGGCCCCGGTGATCACCACGCTGGCGGAGGTGGAGGGGCTACACGCCCACGCCGCTTCCATCCGGATCCGCCTTCCAGACCTGCCGGCGTCCTCCGCTACAGTCTGATACCCATTTCATAGTCGTTCAAAGTCCATAGGCTCTGCTTGGCCAGCGGCAATTTCCTCCCTGGCACGACGAGCCGCCGCAACGAGTTCACCCTGGGTGCGCTTGAACAGCGCATCCCATTGAAGCTCGTCTTGCAAATCCAGGATATACTCTCGCAGATGTTCCACCACACGCTCCTGCATTTCCTCAGGCAAAGACTCCAGCATTTTCTCCACCGTCACAATTGCTGTAGATGGCATTTCCATCCTCCTGGGGGGCGTTTGACAACCCCCCGCCACGCCGATTAGAATTAAATTGCGGCATGGGGCGGTAGCTCAACCGGCAGAGCAGCGGCCTTTTAAGCCGACGGTTGTGGGTTCGAGTCCCACCCGCCTCACCTGAGGAAGCCTTCTGCGATGGGCTCATCGCGGAAGGCTTTTTGCTTTTCCACCATCGGATGGACACATTGGGGACCTGAAGGGCCGGCCTGAAAAAGCATCCGGCTATCCCCTGGAAATGACCCGGGGGGCGCAAGACCCATCCCAACACCGATCGGGAGGATGGAGAATGGCCCAGGGAGCGCTGGCTGAAGATCCCTTCGAAGGGATGCGATTGACCTTCGCCGAGGAAAGCACGATCACGGCCGTGTATCAGGTCCGGCGGGTGCTGGCCCATGAGCGGAGCGCCCTGCAGGAAATCGCTATCCTGGAACTCGAAAACTGGGGCAAGGCGCTGGTCCTGGATGGCGTGATTCAGTTCACCCAACGGGACGAGTTCTTCTACCACGAGTCCCTGGTCCACCCGGCGATGATGGCCCATCCGAACCCGCGCCGGGTGCTGGTGATCGGTGGGGGGGACGGCGGGGTAGCCCGGGAGGCCCTGCGGCATCCCACGGTGGAAGAAGTGATCGTGGTGGAAGTGGACGGCCAGGTGGTGGAGCTGTGTCGGCGGCACATGCCGGAGTTCGCCTCCTCTTTCGATGATCCCCGGGTCCGCCTGATCATCGGCAACGGGCGCACCTTCCTGGAGGAACACCCGGATGCCTACGATGTGATCCTGCTGGACTCCAATGACCCCCTGGCGGAGCTGGCCCGCAGCCTGTTCGACCCCGCCTTCTTCCGGTTGTGCGCTGAGCACCTGACCGATGAGGGGATGCTGGCCCTGCACCTTTCCGAGTCCCTGTTCCGGGAAGGATACCTGGGCTATGAAGCGCCGATGGTGCGGAAGGCGCTCGGCCAGCTCTTCCGGTATGTGGAGACCATTCCCATGCCCTATTCCACGTATCCGTGCAACTGGTGGAGTTTCATCGTCTGCTCCAAGGGGCTGGATCCGAGGGTCGTGCGCAATCCCCATCCCTTCCGGGGACGCTACTATGACCCGGATTACCATCGCTGGCTTTTCGCCCCCCCCGCCTTCATGGACCGTCTGGAGGAACTCAAAGGGACCTTCTGATCGACCATGGATCGCGCCGCCGGGCAGGGGGAGGGATCGCCTTCCCGATGGAGGGCCAGGCGGGCTCGAAAGTCGAACGCTCTATCCCGTGAATATAGGGATCCCAATCGCCCGAGGGATCCGGGCTGGGCAACCCCATGTGGAGATCCAGGGGCTCTATGGAAGGCCCGTCCGGTTCAGGAAGAGCCAGTCATAGCTCCACCGGACATCCGGGGGGAAGAGCCAGATCGGGTGACGGGCCAGGAGCTGCCATGCATAGCGGACCTCCAGCCAGCGTAAGGCGGGGCGGCCTCCCCGGAGCGGCGGGCTGACCCAGGTTTCCACCAGCCACCCCGGGCTATGGACGACCGCTTCGGGAACCGGATACGGACGCCGCAACGGGATCGGCCCTTCCGGCGTCTCCAGGACCAGCTGCCATGCGGCGAGGGAGGCTGGATCCCGGCTCCGCCACGGGATTCGAACCCGGACCCGGTATCCATCCGGCCCGGATCGGGTGGAGATTTGAGGGGGATTCAGCTCCACATGGGGGCTGGTTCGCGTGCCGAATCGCGGAGGCTCCCGCTGAGGCAGGACCTCCACTTCACCCATGGAAAGCGTATCCCCCTGGCCCTCCCGCAAGGGAAGCCGTGGGAACCCCGCCGTCCCCGTCTCATACCAGCCGATGCGGACTTCATAACGTCCAGCGGGCACCCAGCGAGGGATCAGCAGGCTGCGCCCCACATCGTAGATCCGACCCGGTGTCCACTGATCCGTTGGGAGCTCCGGCTCCGCGTCCCAGTTGGCCCAGAGCTGTCCGGTCGGATCTATCAGGTGCACGAAGAGCGTCCACCGGCGATCCAGCGGCTGGTCCGTAGAGAAGCGCAGGTGCCATTGCACCGAACGACCCGGCTCCACCACCTCCTGGGTCCAGCCGATATCGTGCAGCCGGATCCCGTTGGCCCACCGGGCATCCCGATGGATCCATCGAGCGGCCGGGGCCCTACGGACCAGATGGAACATGGCAGCTCGATATTCGGGGATTTCGTGGGGGAACTCCGCCTGGAAGTCGATCAGATGAGTGGCCTGGAGCTCCTGCAGCCACCCCTCCCAGTCCGCCCGGTAAAGGGCAACCCCCACGAACCAGAAAGAGGGGGAGCGGCCCACCACCTGAGCGCGCTGCGCCGGATCCGGCCACTCATAGCTTGGGAAACCTGAATCCGCCGACCAGAGGAGGTGCCAGCGCGCCTGGGCCAGCACCGGCTCCGGAGCGGTCCAGAACTCCAGCTCCGACTCCAAGCCCAAAGGAAGATTCAGCACCGGGAAGCTGGCGATCCCAATTATGCCGGGCAGGATCAGGATCAGAAGCGCCCCTTTCCATCGGGAGCCCAGCCCGATGGAGAGAACCAGCGTGAGCGTCGGGATCACCGACATGGCGAAGTAGCGGGCGGCGAAGAAAGGCCAGCGCATGGCCATCAGGGCGCCCGCCCCCAGCGGGAGCAGCGCCACGATGGCCAGCTCCAGCCGGATCCGCCTCCATGAGCGAAGGGTGGGGAGAAGAAGCCCGATGAACACGCCAGCCCCTACAGCGAGGATTCTCGCCAGCCTCCCATCGGCGAGCGGGCCGACGAGAAGATTGGCCCAGAGATGCCCCAGCACCTCCCACGGCATGGGGCGGACCGGGATGGCGGAAAGGTTTCGCACTGTGTTTTCCAGGCTTCCCGCATAGGCCTGGGCGATCCAGACGCCGAAGGCGACCATGAAGGGAAGCGCGGCCAACCCGCCCATGCGCCATCCGGAGGGGCGACGGATCAGGAGGATCAGCCACTGCGTGCCGATGAGGAGCAGCCCATAGTAGTGAGTGAACATTAAAGCGCCCTGGACCAAAGCCCAGGCGAGCCATCGGGAAGTCGTGGGCTGCCGCAACAGGCGAGCCCACAGGAACATCGACAGCCCGCCCAGAGCCACCACCAGCCCATACATCCGGATCAGGACCAGCAGGAACAGATAGAAAGGGTTCAGCATTAACCCGGCCACCAGCGCCAGGCCCAGCCGGCGCCCTCCCCACTGGCACCCGACCTGGAAAGCAAGGGGGAGGGCCGGCAATCCCAGGCAGATCGAGAAGAACCGATACGCCCAGGGGTGATCGAAACCGCCGAGCTCCCGCCAGCCCTTGACCAGCCAGTAATAGAGCGGGGGGTGGCTGTCCCGCATCAGGTTGCGGGCCACCTCCACCCAGCCGTAGGAGCTGACCTGCCAGAGCACGTGCTGCTCATCGAATCGCGTTAGATCCCGTGGCATCACGGCCAGCGTCACCCAGAAGGTCAGCCAGATGGCCAGCAGGACAACGAAGGCGATTCGATCTTTCATCGCATGTAGCTCGGGTATCCGCAACCTGACTTCCCCGCCGATGAAGATCAGGGCATCCGGTTCCAGAAGATCCAGCTGTAATTCCAGCGCCAGCGCTGCCGGGATAGCGTCAGCGCAGGAAACTCCACCCGGCCGCCTGGGCACGCAACGATCAGACGAAGGGTGCGCTGTTCAGGAGCCACCTCCCCCTCCCAGAAGCCGGTTGCCATTTGGCCCGCCGGGTATCGAACCTCCCGCGCCAGCGGCTCCCTGGGCCTCAGGATCTGAACACGCCCATCGGTATCCATCATCAGCTCCGGCGGCGCGCTATGATCGGCCTCCGCGCGCCAGCTCCCCTGAACCCACAGGCGATCCGGATGACCAGGCTCCGGGAAGATATCCGGCCCTTCCTGTCGATAATCCGTCAGACGGATCACCGTAAAGCGGCTCAGCGTCATAGATCCGCATCGCACGGCCGGATGGCCTTCCAGAAGGGCAGGACGAGATCGCACCCGCGCGGTCCCGATGTGAACGGTATCCGCTCCTTCCCGGGTGCGCAGGCGCGGCCATCCCCCGGACCCAGTAGGATAGGCGCCGGCGGTCACCGTGTAAGTTCCGGCCGGCAGCCATGCCGGAACCTGCAGCGCGCGCCAGAACACCACCGGAACGCCCGGCTCCATCGCGTTCGTGGGGACAGGCGGCTCCGCGTCGCTGCCTGTTATCCAGCGTCCCCCGGGATCCAGCAAATGGACAAAGAACGTATAAGAGCGCAGGATCGGGCGCGAGGCCCGCACCCGCAAGCCCACCCGCAGGATCCCGGGGGGGCCTCCAGCATCCAGGGCCACCGCGTCCAAGATGAATCCTTCCTCGAAGACCGCTCTTAGGGGCTGCCATCCGGGAGCCTCCACCGGCGGCACATACCGGATCAGGATGGCGTCGGCTGGGAGCGGCCATGCCCGAACCTCCTCCCGGATCCAGCCCTTCATGGCGCGCTCGAGAGGCTCCCAGTTTCCGCGATAAGCGGGAACCCCCAGGAACCAGACGACGGGGCGGTCCTGCATGGCCTTCCGCCAGCGATCCTCCTCATGGAGATCGAAGAGCTGCCAGGGCGCGTCGGGCGCAGCCATCAGCAGGGCTTGATAGTGCCACGGCGCCTGGGCGATCACCACGTCGCCGGGAGCGACGCGCTCCAGAAGCGCCACGGCGATCTCCGCATACCAGGGGTTGTTCTCCGGCAACATGCGATAAGCGATGGCGATCCGCGAGAGGCCGATCAGTCCGATCAGGCCGGCCCATCCGATGGCCACAGCCTGACCTCGGCGGGGCGCGCGGGCGATGATCATGGCGATGGCCAGGAGGAGGGGAGGCAGGGCGACCACCGCGTAGCGCGCGGCGAAGAAATTGTAACGCCATCCGACCACCAGGAAGCCGAAGAGGGGGAACGCCCCGGTCACGAGAGGGAAGCCCGGCGCGGGGAACCGCCGGCGGAGCGCGTGGATCCAGAACATCGTGAGGATGAGCCCCATCCCGATGCCTGCCCCAAGGGCGAGGCGGACATCCGCCGCCCATCCGCTCCAGAGGGTGAGCCAGAGATTCGCCGCCATCTCCAGCGGATGGGGATGGATGCCGGGGTTCCCCTGATGGCGGCTCACGATGGCGATGGCCGGGGCGAGGGCGATCCGCGCCCACAGGGCCCCGCCCAGCCCGGGCAGCGCGGCACCGAGCAAAGCGGCACGCCAGCGGGGACCTTCCCGGGGTTGTCGCAGGAGCCAGAGGAAGGCGGCGGCGATCAGGAAGATCCCATAGTAGAACGCGAAGACCAGCGCGAGGCTGGCCAGCCCCCAGGTCAGCCCGCGGGCCCAGGTGGGATGGCGATCCGTGCGCCACGCCAGCCAGAGGGCGAGGGCGCTGAGCATCAGCGTCAGGGAGTAGGCGCGCAGGAACATCATCATGCCGGCCACGAGGGGATTGAAGGCCAGGAGGGCCAGGACCAGCACCCCTGCGCGATATCCCCCAAGCGATCGGGTCAGCCGAAACATCAACGGATAGACAGGGAAAGCAACGAGAAGGCTGGCCAGGTAGAGCATGGGGACCGGGCGGAAGAGCGGGAGCTGGCGGATCCCCCAGAGGAGGAGGGGGTAAAGCGGAGGCTGGCCATCCAGGCGGAGCCCGGTCGCGATGAGCCCGGGGAGATCGTGGGTGCGGATAGCCCAGATCTCATAGGCCTCGTCGTTGTGGGCCGGGGCAGGCCGCCACAGGATCAGGACGTTGACCCAGGCGATCAGGAGGAGGACACAGGCGATCCGCCAAGGGAAACCCTGCATGGATGGCTTCTCCGACTGGCCGGGGACAGCTTACCCGGCCTGGCGGGAGATCCACCACAACGTGAGCGGCCACAGCAGGAGCAATGTGAGGCTGCTGATCGCCGCCCCGATGTAGAAAGAGACCGGCCGGAATCGGAAGATCACCTCGCTTTCGCCGGCGGGGAGGCGCACGGCCATCAACACCCCGTCCGCGCGGAGCAGCGGGGATGGGCGGCCATTGACAACCACCGTCCATCCCGGATACCAGGGGTCGCGGGTGATCAACCACCCTGCGCGGCTCAGGCGCACCTGATAGCGCACCTCCGTCGCGGTGCGCTGCAGGAGACGGATGTCATCGGGCCCTGACGCCTCTTCCGCCTCCGCCTTCCCCTGCGGCTCGATAGAGCCCAGGATCACCGCTTCCTCCGCCGGACGAAACGTGGGATCCCGGAGCACGGCCAGCATCTCCTCCACGGTTTTCGCCGGACGAACCGAGCGCACGACCCAGCCCCAGGGAAGAGGGGGATCCAGCCGGTAGATCCGGGTGACCTCGTTCCCTTGAGGGATCTCCTGAAGCAATGTGGCGGTGCGCCCCAGGGCTCGCATGTCTGGCAGCTCCCGTCCCCAGGTGATCACATACCGCACGCCCAGGAGCCACCACTGCATCGGTTCTGGGGTTTGCTTCAGAAAACTGAAATACGGTTCTGGATGGATGGAGGTCGCCCCCCGGATATCCTCTTCCCCCACCCAGCATCCGTAGTGGTCTGGCAGCCGATATTCGTCGAAGAACCGAAACGGACGATGGGGATCCTGGGCCATCCAGACGGCGGCCGGATGATCCGGATAGATTGGGGCCGGAGGCACGGCATCCAGATAGCGGTTGAAGGCGGCAAGGTTCATGCTGACCAGCCCTAGAGCGGTCAGGGCCAGCCCATGCCGGCTCCGCCAGCCTCGGGCCCGGGCCTGCCACCACCCCCATGTCCCCAGGGCGAACAGGAGGCTCAGGCCCACCTCCTGGGGCAGACGCCGGTGATCGCTGGGATCGATGCCCTGGCGGGCCAGGAAAGTGACCACCGGCAGGCTGAGGGCGAAGGCCAGCGCCATCGCCCCGCTCAGGCGGACCCCGATGGAGAGGATCCAGCGATGGCGGCGGGGAAGGCCTCGCAGCAGGGCCGCCAGTCCATGGGCGCTCAGAGCGGCGAGGGCCAGAGAGACCCAGAGGGCGTGCCGTTCCTGGCTGCGGGTCGTGGCGTAGAAGGGCACCAGCTGGAAGAAGGCCTCATAGAGGGGGAAGTTCGCCCCGAAGGAGAGGAAAAGGCCGATCAGCGCGATCCCGGCCCAGAAGCGCGCGCGCCGTCCACCCCGCGCCAGGGCGGGAAGAACCAAAGTCAGAGGGAGCAGGCCCGCGTAGAGGGGCTGCCAGTGGCTCACCATGCCGGGCTGGAAGAACTGAAGGATATCCTGGATGGGAAAGCCGCTGCCTGACTCCGGGAAAGGGAGGCGCACCCGGTTCGAGTGCTGGTAGTATTCCAGGGTGGGGAAAAGCTGGATCGCCGCGGTGCCGAGCGTCAGCGCCCCGATCCAGACAGCCTGCAGAGCAGGCTTCCAGCGCGGGGAACGCTCGGCGGATGAGAGGCAAAAGGTGAAATAGGCGATGCCCAACAGGACGCTATAGAGCATCATCTGGGGATGGCCGATCAGCAGGATGAAAAGGCCAGCCCCACCGGCCGCAAGGGCGCCGGCGATCCTTCGGCCCTCCGCCAGCTCCCGCAGCCCCAGCAGGAACAGGGGGGTCCAGGCGGACGTCTGGACGATCGAGACCTGTAAGATCGGGTAACCGGTCATGTAGCCGCCGAAGGCGAACGCGATCGCCCCCATCAGGCCGCCCCACCGGCTTCCGGTTTCGCGCGTGAACAGGAGATAGGCCATTGCCCCCGCGATCCACAGATGGATCAGGGATTCCAGATGAAATCCATCGAGGGAGGCATGAGAGGTTCCGGATGCCATGGAGAGCAGCAAGGTCAGCCAGGTCCCGGGATAGAAGAGAGCCGACTGCGGATAGGCCTGGTAGGGATAGCCGCTGAAGAGGCAGAGGGCCCGAAAGGGAAACTCGCCGGCCCGGAGGGCCCGGTAGGCCAGATCTCGGAACACGTAGTAAGTATGGGTGAAATCCCCCAGGGCCAGCATCAGGCGATCGGCGGGCACGGGGGTCAGATATCGCCACACGAACCACCACCAGAGGATGGTGATCCAAAGCAGGGCGGGAAACACGGCCATCCAGGGCCAGCGGGAGTCCCCGCGACGCGTCCCCCATCTTCGCCAGATGTTCATAAGCGCGCTCATGGCAGAACCTCGACGGTCGCAATCTCCAGGTGATCCTGACCCCCAACGCCAATCCGCTGCGCCGATGGCCACTCATAACGGCCGACGACCAGCCGGTAACGGCCAGGTTTCACAGCCTCCGGGATGGGAAGATCGAAGCGATCCCAGACAGACTTCCACGGCTCCCATTGCGATGATGGATCGCGCCCCCTCAGAAGAGGATGATCGTCCTGGGCAATCAGACGGCCCTCCGCGTCCCAGAGGTGCACAAAAGTTACAACCGGCGCTGCCCGTTCCTGCGCATGCCTCCCTCTTCGAATCCATTCCGTCAACACGTGAAGGGATGTCCCACGGCGCGCTTGCCTTCCAGGATCCAGCCACACGTTAGACAGGGCGATGCCATCGCGCCAGATCGCTCCATCCGGAACGGGGATGGCCTCCCACTGCCCGTTAACGGCCTGCGGATCCAGCGTGGCCACGCCGAGCGCGGTGGTGGCATCCGCCCCGCCGACAAGGGGATAGCGAACCATCGTTTCCGGATTATACAGACCGATGGATATATGGTGAAGGCCGGAGATCGGCCCGGCGGGCATAGGGATTCCGACAAAGAACGTGATCGGGACATGGGCAGGCCAGCGGGCGGCCGGATAGAAGCCGCGGGCGAGCAACGCATCCTCCTGAGCCATCAATCGGCCGGACTCATCATAGAGGTGGTGAAAAATCTTCACCGGCTCCCGGATCGGAGCGGTGCGCTGCCAGACGGTGGTGATCCGCAGGATGCGGTCGGGCCGATGAGGGGGCCAGATTTGAACGCTCTGCAAACGGATGCCCGGCGCGAAGTCAATGGAGAGCTCCAGCACAGGAAGCGGTGGGGGCTGCATGCGGCACGGAACGTGGTAGCGATAGAGGCGCAGGCCCTCCAGGCCGATTCGCTCTTCCTCGAATCCATTCCAGAGGAGCCAGCGGGGGAAAAGCGACAGCGGATCGACAATATCCTCCTGCCATGCGATGATCCACAGATTCCGATCCCCTTCGCACGGAAGGTCCGGGAATTGGAGCCAGGCCGCCACCGTCTCCTCATCCAGAACGGGGTTCTGGGGTCCATCGACGAGAGCCAGGGAGGGCCGCTGGCGGGTCCAGTAATACCGGATCCCATAGTGACCCCGCAGGGTGAAGAGGATGTCCTCACGATGGCCATGCGCGCTGACCAGGCGAACCGCTTCCCTCTCCGGCCCGATTCCCTCTCCGGATGCGCTCCACAGGCGATCTCGCTCTTTGATCCAGCATACGGAGAAAATGATCAGCACGGGCACCCATCCATTCCCCACAGCGGTTCGCATCCATGAGGGACATCGGGCCCCACCCCACTTCGTGAGGAGCTGGAGGCCTCGCCCGACGCCCATGGCGGCGAGAGGAAGACCGTAAAGAACATGGCGAGGGGCGAAGTTCAGGAGATTGCTTCGAATGCCCGCCATTGCGATCACGGCAATGGCTGTGCTTCCGAAAGCCAATGCGGCCCAGCGCTGAGCCGCAGGGTTCCCAACGGGGCGCGCCCCGATGATCCACAGGGCCAGCGTTAGCGCCGCCCCTGTAGGAGAGGAGATCGGCAGGTAAGCATCCAGCAGGGATCGAAGCGCCTGGAGGAGGGTCTGGAGGCCTTGCAAAGGATGCTCCGCCAGATCGGTTTCCTGGGGCAGGAAAAGTCCTGTGGATACCCCGCCAAAAGCCATCCAGGCTCCCATGAGGATTCCCCAGAACCCGATCGCCAGAAAGATCCTCCATCGCTCGCCCCGTTCACATGCCCATAGCAGGATCAGAACCTCGATCGCCAGGAAGAACACGGCGTAGTAATGGGTAAACAAAAAAGCCTGGCTTACGGAGGCCCACAGGACCCACGAACGCCATGCGCTCGGATGACGCAACCATCGCTCCATCGCCCACCAGGAAGAAAGGGCCAGGAAGGCGGCCTGCGTATACATCCGGGCCTGTCGCGCCTGCTCGATCCACAGAGGAGAGAGCAGGAGGAGGCCCGCGGCAGCCGATCCGCCAGGGGATTCCCTCCAGACCAGACGATACATCCGCCACGTTAGCGCAAGGGTCAGCAGAGCGAATGCACCGGAAGGCCAGCGCAGGGCCAGCTCCGTCTCCCCGGCCATACGGATCCATAGATGATCGAGCAGCGGACGAAGAGGAGGATGGCGATCACGGGCCGCCTGTCTGAGCCCTTCCTCTATGGACATGCGGGCCACCCACCAGCTCCATCCCTCATCGAACCAGATGGAGGGCCGATGGACATTGCGCCAGGCCAGGGCGCTCATCCCCAGCACCAGGAGAAGAACAGCCACCCGCTCACCTTTCACGGCATGGTCCCCCTTCATCCCATCGCTTGAGAACGAGGGTCTCGACGTCACCCGCCGGCAGGAGAAACCGCGCCCGCACGCTGCGATTGGGATCAAACAATCCCAGCTCCAGGCGAAGCGGGCAGCGAGCGGCGCCCCTCGGGAAGGCCAGCTCGGTGCGATCGATATAGATGTCACCGATCCGCCACAGGTAACCCGGCACTCCCCAGCCGCTGGGATTTTGCAGCTGGTGTTCCTCTGGATCCAACAGGTGGTGAAACGGCTGGTAATGCCATGCCCATCGCATGGGATCCGAAGGGATCCTTTCGATCTGCCAGTAAGTGGTGACCGTCAGACGATCGCCGTTTTCTTCCAAATCGTATCCCAGAAGCCGCCAGCCCAGATCGGTGGAGACATCCACCCAGCGGGAGGGGCGGATCTCCTCCGGGAGGACCTCGTAAAGCGCCAGCCATGCGCCATCCGGCATCCAGCGAACCCATGCAGGATCCCGCCGCAGCGGCTTCAAGGCAGGCGGCCTTCCCCGACCATACAGAAGCATCAGGGTGGGATGGCGTGTGTGGGCGAAGGCCAGGCGCTCAGGGTGGAACCCGCAACGAACGTCGATGGCGCGTCCAACCAGGCCCATCAGCCAAGTCGGGGTAGTCTCCGCACAGTCGGAGGGAAGCACCACCTGAACCCGGTGGTCTCTCTCCAGCCAGCGGATCAAACGCTGGGCCAGGACGGCGGATTCCGAGAGCGGCAGCTCCTCCACATTGCCCGTCCACGGATGCATCCGGGCGTTTCGATCCGCGGCGAATAAGATGATGACCCAGACCAGGGCAGCCCCCCAGGCCCATGCTTCGATCGGATAGCGTTTCCAGGATTCGGGAGGCAGTTTCCTCCAGGGCCAGATGGCCAGCAGGGCCCCCACCGGCATCGTAGGAGCCAGATAGTGAATATGAATGGGATACGGCCATGGGAAAGCCAGCCAGAGGGCCGGGAAGCCCCACCAGATGGAGAGCAACAACCCATGCCCGTTTCGCTGCCGGATCCCCCGCGCCACGGACTCCGCCACGGCGAGGGCGATCGAGAGCTCGATCCCCAGCGCGATGATGCGGGAGAGACGGACGAGTAGTCTATCATAGGGGGAAAAGGCTCCCATCCAGACCTCGGCGAAATCCTTTCCGGAAACCATCCGCATGGCATGGGCGAAGGCCACCTCCTGCCACGGCCAAAACCGGGAGGGCAGGCGGAGGGATCGAGGGCCCTCCCAGGCCCGCCATGCGGTGATCCCATACATCAGAACGACGATCAGCATGCAAGCAGCGCCCAGACGCTGCAACCGGCCTCCCCCGGGCATCCACCAGACGGAAAGCAACGCCGGCGGGATCAGAAGAAGCCCGACCGGGTGTACCAGGGCGGCCAGTGTGATCCCGACCCAACCCATGCCGATGCGGGCCGGCGAGGGAGATCTCCCCCGAGCCAGAAAAGGGCTCCAGCTGAAGAGGGCGAGTGCGACGAAAAATGGAAACCAGGCAGGCAGCCAGGTGCCCCGGGCAAAGTAGATGTGCCATGGGGAAAAGGCGGCGAGGGTCGCCGCGAGACGAGCCAGCCACGCAGGCGCCGCGGCCCGCGCGATTCGATACACCAGGGCGATGGCCAGCACATCCAGCGCCACGGCCATGAAATGCGGAAGCCATGGCCCTGCGCCGATCCCCAGGACTGGGGCGATCAGCCAGCTGCTCATCGGTGAGGCCGGGAACCCCAGGGTGGATCGCTGTCCCACCATAGACCAGAGCCCACGCTCCCACCCCAGGGCGGCCTGAGCAATGGGGAACGAGTGATCGTAATTGTGTCGGAGGGCCGGCAGACCTATGATCCGGGCGCCGAAGGCCAGCATCAGGATCAGCCCAACTGTCCGCCAGCGCCCCATCGTCCACCTCCCCATTCCCTGAGAGGGGATCACGGCCCTTCCGAGAGGGGCAAAAGGACGAGATCGCCGATCCGATCTGTCTCGCGCGGAACCGGCAGGTGCTTCAGGGAAGGCCACTCGTAGATCCCGATACCCAGCCACCGCGCCTGCCTTAATCCCCCGGCCGATAGCCTTCGAACATCCATGATCCGCTCCCCGGGCTGCCAGCAGAGAAAAGGATACCCGCCATGAAGAGGCGGTCCATCATGCTGAGCGATTTTTTCTTTCTTGCTGTCAAAAGCCTGCACAGTGATCGAATAGCTGCCGGCCGGTTGCATGCCCGCTTCCCACTCGAGCCAGACCTCCGCTTCCGTTTCCGAAAGCCAGCGGACCCCATAGCCCCGCAAGGCGGCCACCCCCCCGAAGGGAATACGGATCGAACGCAACGCAGGGGGATCCCCCCACTTCCGGGACGGCTCGATGAGCTCGAACACCCAGTAGGGCTCCATGCGGATCACCGGCATGAAGCGCGGATCTCGAGACACCTCGCAAATCCCTGCGGTGGAGAATCCCTGAAGCTCCGACTTGCTCTCGTCCACCAGCACGTAGCGCACGCCGACGGCGCGCAGGGCGGCAAGCGCTTCCCGGGCTTCTCGACCCGGGAAGGTTCGCAACCGCTCCCGCAGCTCCCGGATGTCCGGTGGGATATATCCGCTGTAGGCGATGATCAGAGGCTTGCCGTGGACCAGCGCGGCATACATACGCATCGTTTCACCGGCATCCAGAGGGAGGAAGACGGGCAGCTCCACGACAGCGAACGCCCCGGGCTGCTGGGCCAGCCAGCGGTAGACCGGCGGCAGCGCCGACGGCCGGGGAAGAGGCGCCAGCGGGAGGGGGACCGCCCAGGCCTCCAGGGCGCCCAGGCCGAGCATCCCGAGGGCAAAGGGTATGGCACGCCTCCGGAAAGATCGAAACGCCTCTGCAAGGCCGATCCCGGCCAGCCCGTGCAGGCCGATCAACGCCAGCAGGAACCAGCGTGCGATGGCTCGGATCAGCGTGATGCCGGGGAACAGGGTAGCCACGCCGGCGTAAAGGCCTGGAAGGATGATCGGGCCTATGGTCCAGCGCGGGCCCAGGGCCATCGCTGCGCCTAACCCCATGCACACCCACGCCATCCGCTGGAGGGCGCGCGCCCACCCGCGCGATGACGCTCGAAGGGCGATGGCGGCCATCACGAGGGGAGCCAGGCCCGGATACAGCTGCACCTCGTGGGTGGTATGTCCAGGGATGCGGAAAGGAGCTGTGAGCGGCCCCAGGATCCGCAGGATCGGAGCGGCGGCCAGCCCGTCGATGGGCCATGCGGCGAACTCCTGGGCCAGCCGCAGATCCCGATGGCGGGCCAGCTCGGGGGCCACCCGGAAGTAAGGCACGGCGATACTCCCGATGATAAGACCCCCCAAGAGGATCACGAGGGCCATCTTTTTCAGGGCCGGCCGGAGGAGATGCTGCTCCCGCAGACCCCAGAGGCCCAGGAGGACGAGGGCGATGCCGCCGAACACCGCCAGATGCCAGCTGGAGAGCGTCATCAGAAGGAGAGAAAGCAACAGGTCGAACGCCCGCCGCCACGTGGGCCGCCGCAGGTATCGGATCAGCGCGGCCATGGCCATCGGGATCCATCCGGCGTAGAGCAGCTGCAGATGCATCAGGTGGGCGAAGCGATAGGGGGCGGCGGCGAACAGCCACCCGGCGACAAACGCCGCCCGACGGCCTCCGCCCCACGCCCGCACCAGCCGCGCCATCCCCATCGCGGCGATCCAGAAAGAGAAAAGGAAAGCCATATTGTAACCCAGGGCCGGGATCCCCGTTCCCAGCATGAAGGAGAAGGCAAAGGGCAGGATCCCCAGCAGGGGCTCAGAATACGCCAGTGTCCCGCGATGCGGATAAAAGATCGGTGCGTCGAAGAACGCTCCGGGACGGTCCACCAGTGCCCGGGTCTCCCAGGCCAGGATCCACGTATTCAGCAGGGGATCCCCCAGGTCCTGAGGAAGGGCGTCCGCCATTCGAAAGACGAGCGGAGCGGTCAGCAAGATGGACCAGAGGGCGTAGGCCAGGGCGATGGTTCCGTCCTGGAGGAAGGCGCGCCGCTTCACGGGCTCACCTCGATCGGACGGGGAAGGATATAGGCGGTCTCCCCGGAAGGGAGGTTCAGATGCGTCAGCGAGGGCCATTCATACCAGCCGATTCGGAGATGATACCATCCCACCTGATCGATCCCTTCCAGCTCAACCGGGATGGCGATGATGATTCCCGGGGGCCAGCGGGAGGTTTCGAACGCGCCAGAATAGGGCGGAGCATCCCGCTGCCCTCGAACCGCCCCGCTTTCATCCGTTCGATGAACGAAGAGCGTATAGGAGCGATCGATTGGACGCTCCGCCTCCCAGTAAAACCAGAGCCGCCACGGCTGGCCCCGGGGGATCTTCGTCGGGAGCTCCGCGCCGACCAGGCGGAGAGCCCCTCCAAAGGAGATCGGCTCCGGCAGGCGGGCGGCGGGCGGCATCGGCCGGTTGACCAGCAGGATATGCGGGAGCATATATCCGTTTTCCCCAGAGCCATCCACCGAAAGGGTTTGCTCGGGGTGATCTCTCTCATATAATCCCACCTTCAACCGATAAGGCCCGGGGGAGAGATCCGCTGGGATCCGAATGACGTGGACATCCCGAATATAACGCTCCTCCCGCCACGGGGATGCCGTCGTGGGCATGTCCCCCGGATGCATGTGATCGCTCTGGAACCGCAACCGGTGGGGCGGGAGGGCTTCCAGCCCATGCACGTAAACGCTGTATTGTGTGTTCATCTCCTGCAGCCCGCGCCACCACAGGGTGAGGATCAGGCGCTCTCCCGGTTCGATCACCCACGCGGGGGGAGAGGCCGCATAGCCCAGCAGACGAATGCGGCCGCCGAAGTCGACATCCGCCCGCTCGCGCATGCCCGGGGGATGATCCGGATCGGATCGCGGACGAAACCAGCGGGTGTGAGGATCCACATAGAGAAACTTCACGCCCAGGATCAGAGCCCAGAAAGCGGCCAGGGCCATCCACTCCCTCTGGGAGAGAGGATGGGGAGAGATCCCCGCTACCGCTTGCGGCCGGGAACGAACACGGCGAGTCCACCACTGGCCGAAGCCGGCCAGCCCAAGTCCCAGCGAGAACAGCTCCAGCAACCGCCAGTCCCATCGACCGCAAAAACACAACCGGATTTCATGGCTTCCAACAGGGACGGCGGCATGGAGCAGACCCAGCTCCCCAACTGCCCCCACGGAAACCGGACGCCCATCCACCTGAACCTGCCAGCCTGGGAACGCAAAGACCCAGAACCGCAACGTGGCGCCCACCGGAAGATCGACCCAGAAACGCTGATCCAGCGGGCCCAGGGAGAGCGGACGGGCCGTCGCGCCGGAGGGAAGCGAGGCGGAATCCAGGCGAACCGGCTCCTCGCCCCGACGGTAAGCCTCTTCCAGGGGAGAGGGTGGGATCTCCCGAGCGAGCACCGTGCGAGGCAGGAGCTCGCCCACACTGGTGAGGCCGATCAGGCCCGCTGCCCGATCGAAGGCCTGCAAATCCGCCAGGGTGGCCTGGCGGAGAACCGTGAACCGACCGAAGGGATACAGCAGCGGCGCAACGCCCAACATCAGGGCCAGCCCGGCGACGGCCGCTCCCATGGCCCGCCATCCGGATCGCCGCAACCCTTCCATCCCCAATCCGATCAGCAAGGCGGTGGGGAGCCCGGCGATGCCCAGCCAGCGCCACGGGAACTCCGAGTAGGCCAGCAACGGCAAATGCTCCCATAGCGGACGGGCGGGCGCCGTCATGAGCCCGATCATCCCAATCAGCCCCAGCCAGGCACCTGCTGCCAGGATCCGCTGAGGGCGGGTCCATCCTCCCCAGCCGAGAAGAGCAGCAGCGGCCAGCAGGACCTGATGGGCGCCCAGGGTCAGCACCTCCTGGGGATTGCCCATGCTCTGATCCTGCATGGGCACAAAGGAGAGCAAGCGATCCAACCCGAGGAAGTGCTTTCGGAAATCAAAGTGGCCCTGGAGCAGGCGATCCAGGTGAACCAGCGGCCGATCGAGCAGGGCCGGAACCACGAAGAACGCGGCCAGCCCCACTCCCAGCCCGAGGGCCCACAGGGCTCCCCATAACCGCCGGCGCGGGGGGCGCTCTGCCGCCCAGACCAGAACGCCGTAGCCGAGAAGGGCGATCGTGCCCAGCATGGCGGTGATGTTGTGGCTGAGCAGGAGCAGGCTATAGGCCACCCCTGCTTTCCAGCGCTGGGCCCATCCCCCCTCCTGCAGATATCCATGGAAGGCACCCATGGCCCAGGGGAGCAAACTCAGCGCCAGATACTGCGGGAAGTCCCCCTGCCAGTAAAGCTCGCGGACCCGGAACGGGGCGTAAACGTAAGCCAGCCCAGCGATCATGGCTCCCACCTCGTGAATCCCCCATCGGCGGGCCAGCCGGTAAACCCCGGTGCCCCCCAACCCCACCAGAAGGGCCAGGGCGAGCTTCACACTGCTCTCCAGGTCGAGCCCCAGCCGCATCCCCAGCGCGCCCAGCCAGGGGAACAGCGGCCCAAGAAAATGAAACAGCGGGTAACCCAACCCGGACACCAAATCGGGGGCCCAGCGGGGATAGAACACCCCCGCGCGCCACATGCGATCCATCTCCAGGACCCGATATACGTGCAGCACGCCATCATGGGAGGGGGGGAAGCCGGCCCACAGCAGCGGTCCGCAAACCGGCACCATCCCGATCCCCATCAGCCAGAGACCTCGTTCTCGCCAGAGCCCTCGCATTCGTTCTCACCTCACCTCGATCGGCACCGGGTAAAGATAGAAGGTCTCCGCCATGAACTCGGGAGCCAGATGGATCATCTCCGGCCATTTATACCACCCGATCCGCAGGAAGTAACGGCCCGGATGAGGGGGGCCGTCCAGCTCCACAGCGATGGGGATGCTCACTCCCCCCGGCCAGCGCGAGGTGGGTTGCCAGAGATCTCGCTGACTCTTCTGCACTCCTTTCTCATCGACGACATGCACGAAAAGCGTGTAGTCCGCTTCCATAGGGGACACGGCTTCGAAGGCCAGCCACAGGGTCCATGGCGCCCCCGGCGCTAAACGGGAGGGAAGCTCCACGCCGACCAGGCGGATCTTTCCCCCAAAGGAGATGGGCTGCGGCAGCATGGGGATGGGGCGGGCGACCACCAGGGGCGTCGGGAGGTCGAATCCATCTTCCCCCGAGCCATCGATCCGCAATCGGCTCTCTGGGTGGAGCCGCTCATACAGGCCCACTCGGATCCGGTAGAGCCCGGGCGGGATCTCCGAGGGCACGCGCAGGAGATGGCCATCCATATAGATTCGTTCCACATCCCAGGCGTTCGTGGGCACGTCCGCTGGATGCATGTGATCGCTCTGGAAAGCCAGACGGGGCTCTCCGCTGGCCGGATACGCGTGGACATACACGCTGTATTGAGTTTCCATGAACCGGAGGGGACGCCACCACAGGATCAGCCGTGCTTCCCCGCCCGGCGGCACGTGGGAAGGTTCCAGACGATATCCCACCAGGCGGATCTGGCTTCCGTAATCCGCCTGCACATAGGCAGCCGGCCCGGGAGGCCGATCCAACGGCGCGCGGGTGGCGTTCCAGAGTCGATAGGGGGCCTGGCTGATGAGGCTGACGATGAAGAGAGCGGCCATCGCACGCTGGCCCACCGACCATGAACGCCAGCCTGCCCCCGCGGATGCGGGAAGAGCCATGGCCCGGCGGAGGATTGAAGGAATACGCCGAAGGATCCTCCCGCCCGGTGGGAACACCCACCGCCAGATGCCCAATGCCGCGAACCCGGCGGAGAACAGCTCCAGGAGCCGCCAGTGGAGCAGCGGCTCAAACCGGAGGCGAATCTCATGGGACCCCGGGGGGATCTCGGCCCGCAATCTCCCGGTTCCCGCCTCCGCCCATGTAACGGCCGGCCGCCCGTCCATCCGCACCGTCCATCCAGGGAACGCCAGGACCTCAAACCGGAGATCGACCCCCACCGGGAGCGCCACCTGATAGCGCTGATCCAGCGCGCCCAAATGGAGGACACGGACGTCCGCGCCCGGCGGCAAACTGCTCCGATCCAGCCGGATCGGCTCTCGGCCTTCCAGATAAGCGGCCTCCAGGGAGGAGCCTTCGATCTCGCCCTGCACCCATCGCGGGAAGAGCTCTCCCACACTGGTCAGGCCGGGATAGCGATGCCGGCGCTCGTAAGCGTGGAGATCGGCCAGGGTCGGCCGAATCAGACGAACCGGCGTGCCTCCGTTGTAGAGCAGCCCCAGGCTTCCAGCGATCAGAAGCATAGAGAAGAGGAGAGCAGCCCCGCCTCGCCAGCGAGGGGGCATGGCGTCCACAGCCAGGCCAACCAGCAGCGCCAGGGGAAGCGCGGCGATCCCGAGCCATCGCCATGGGAACTCCGCATAGGCCAGCAGGGGGATCGCTTCCCATACGGGCCGGGAGACGGGAAGCATCATCGCGATCATCCCCGCCAGCCCCCCCGCGCAACCGAGGGTCAGCCCCCGTCGTTGATCCGACCGGACCAGTCCCCACCAGGCCGGCAGCGAGAGGAGCACCTGATGGAGTCCCAGGGTCAGGATCAGCCGTCGATTCCCCAGCCGATCATCCCGAAGGGGCGGCATGGAGAGCAGCGTCCCCAGATCTACGAAATGTTTCCGGAAGTCATACTCCCCCTGGAGCAATCGATCCAGATGCACGAGGGAACGGTCAGCCAGAGCCGGCAACACGAAGAAAGCGGCCAGGCCGGCGCCGATCGCCAGAACATGCAGGATGCGGAGGATACGACGCCATGACATCCCCTCCACCCCGATGACCAGCAAGCTGTATCCGAGAAGGATCGGGACGCTCAAGAGCGCGCTGATGTTATGGCTTAAAGGAAGCCATGCGATCGTCCATGCGGCAGCGAAGCGCCAGCCCCCCCTTCCTCCCCGCAGCACACGGTGGAGGGCGAACAGGGCCCACGGCAGCAGACTGGTCGCCAGATACTGGGGGTAGTCGCCCTGCCCGTAGAGCTCCCGCACCCGAAAGGGAGCGCTGGCGAAGGCGAGACCCGCTATGAGGCTGGCCGGCTCCGAAAGGCCCCAAAGACGCGCCAGCCCGTAGACCCCTGCGCTCCCCAGCAACAACAGCCCGGCAAGGGGGATCTTGATGCTGAGCTCCAGCGGAAGCCCTATCCACCTCCCCAGGGCTCCCAGCCATGGGAAGAGCGGCCCAAGGAAGTGAAAGAGCGGCGTGCCCAGGCCGAAGGCCAGATCCGGCGCCCAGCGGGAGTAAAAAACCCCGACCCGCCAGAGGCGATCCATCTCCAGAACCCGATAGGCGTGGATCACCCCATCCTCAGTGGGCGGCAGGCCAGGACGGATCATCGGCTCCACCAGCATCAGGAGGCCCAGCATCATCAGCCAGAAGCCCCGCTCCCGCACCATCTCAGCGCCCCTCCGGGATCCGACATGGACTCGGAAGGATCTCGATGGTTGCCCCTACCGCCGCGGCATGCTCCCAGAGCGGCGCGCGGGCCGATCGGATCGGCCAGCGGCTCCCTGGCTCCGGCTGGCCCAGCGGGTAGAGCCCAATCACCATGGAGGCCGGGCCAGGAGGCAGATCGAGCGGAAGAGTCACCCGATATCCTTGAGCGATCACCTCTCCCGGTCCCCACTCGCGGAAGGATTTGATTCCGAAATCGAGGGGCAGATCCCGACCCCCCACCATTCGGCCCCCTCGATCGTGAAGGTGGAGAAACACCACCGGCACGCGCTCCTGAGCCTGGAAGGCCTGCACATCCCTCACGTTCCAGAGCATGGTGAACTCAAGGGCCTCGCCCGGACAGAAGGCCTCTCCACTCAGGGCGATCACCCCCAGGACGATGCCGTTCTGGAATTCGATCATGGGCATGCGATAGGTAGCTGGAAGGGCGGATAAAGGTTCCTCCAGGAAGACCACACGCCGGAGGAGGATCCGCCGGGCCGGGGGAAGCTCCAGCCGCCCGCTGTCCCCTCCTTCCACCCAGCCCTCCACTTTGAACGCCTGGATGTCTGCGGGCAGGGGGAGAACCCCGATGGGCAACTTCTCCAGGTAGAACGGCAGAACGCGGGGGAGAGCCCCCTCCAGGACATAAGAGGGAGGGACGCTCGCGCGGTTCAGCGGGGTGATCTCCAGTCGATAGCGACCGGGCGTGATCGAGATCCGCCAGGGCCACGCGCCCCGTGGGAGATTCAGGAAGATCCAGATCCGATCCCCCACGGGCACGCCGGTGACGTCGATTTCCCCGACCGTGGACCGCGGGCGCTCCCGAATCCAGTAGAGCGTCCCGGCGGGCGTTTCCGCCTCCCTCTCAAAGGAATCCCGGAACAGCGCCCAGCGGGCCTCCAGGGCCTCCCGCTCCCCCGGAGCCCAGCCATCGGTTCGAACCAGGATGGCCCGTACACCCAGATCTTCCAAAAAAGCCAGGCTCTCACGGGATGGGAAGACCAGGAGACGATCCGCCACCTCCCAGAACAGGGGAGGAAAGAACCCGCTGTAGCCAATGGGCGTCGGTTGCCCTCGATACAGGGTGGCAAACTGGGCATGGGTCAACCGGCGCATGGTCTCGGCATCGGACAGCACGTCCAGGGTTCGGAGAGTGGGAAGCTCGATAAAGGGGCTTGTCGGGCGATGGCTGGCGAGGTGCCGGTCCAGATCCGGCAAGGGCTGCGGCGCCGGATACCGGGGGAAGGGACCCCGATAGGCTTCCAGGGTCGCCAGGGCCAGCACGGCGAGAACCCCCCCGGCTCGAGGGATCCGCCGGGGGTGCCACGCGTGCCAGCCAAGGCCGGCCAGCCCGGCCAGGCCCAGCTGAGCCAGCACAAACATCCGAGCGGGGACGCGGATGGCCTGAAAGCCCGGGAAGAAGCGCCAGAGGAGAACATAAGGCATCGCCGGGATCAGCGGCGGATCCTCCAGCCGCAGACGGAGCGCCGGGCCGAGGGAGAATATCCATCCCAGGGCCAGCAACAGGGCGAAGGGCCGGCGCCAGGGAGAGCGGCTCCGCCAAAGGCCATAGGCGGCCAGCGCCAGGGGCACCACCCCCGGGAAAAGGGTCTCAATGTGGGCATACCGGTGGACCTCGCGGAAAGGTGGGAGCGCGGCGTAAAGATGTCCATGGGGTACCAGCAGGTAGCTGAGCGCCCCAAAGAGGGCCTGCTGATCCAGCCCCCGCGCTCCCACCCAGCGGCGCGCCTCCAGGTAAGGCCATGTGACCGGAAGCAGAAGCCCGGCCGCGGCGGCCATGGCGAGGGCGATCCTCCCCCAGAGGGCGGCCCGGCGGGCCCGGGGGTTGCGCATAAGCTGTTCGGCTCCCACGCTGATTAAACCCACCGCTGTGAACAGGCCGTGATAGAGCGATATCAGAAACTGGAGCGCGAAGACCCCCCCCAACCCCACGACATCTCGACATCGACCGGTCCGCAGGGCCCGCAGGAAGAACAGAAGAGCCAGTGGGATCCCGAAATTCAGCAAAACCTGGAGCTGGGGCGAAGGCCCGAACCGAAGCGTCATAGAGGCGAATAGCATTCCGCTCAGCATCGCCGCCGATCGATCCCCCGTCATCCAGGAAACGAGGGCATACATGGACCCGGCGGAGAGAACAAAGGCGGAGAGGAACAGCACGTTGTAGGCCAGCACCGGGTTGCCCGTGAGCCCGATCACCGGCGCGATCAACAGCGCGGCCCCGATGAGATGTTCGGAAAAATACAGCGTGTAAGGGTAAGGATAAAAATTGGGCGCGTGGGGGAGCTGGGCGGGATGTCGCAAATGAGTCGCCACCCATCCCAGCGTCCACGCGTTCAACACGGCATCCCCATCGTTCTCAAGATGCGAGGACGCTGTCAGCGCCACCGGCCAGGTCAGCGCGACCGATAACGCGGCGAACAGGAGGATCGGCGGCCCATGGCGTCGCGCGACCTCAGCGAACCTCGAGGTCCAGCAGATCCACCACTTCGCCATGATCGGAGGGCTCTCGACTGCCTGTCCTCTCATCGTAGAATCCGATGCGCAGGATATAGCGGCCGGGCGGTAGATCGAGCAAAAACCCATAGCGGTCCAGAACAGGCCAGCCCGGCATCCACTCCTCGATCCGTCCCCACCCATCCTGAGGAAGACGATCCTGTTGCAACAGGGGCGGCTGATCCGGATGGCCGATGTGCACAAACACTTTGCGAGAGGAAGGGGAGGGGCGCACCGCTTGCCAGATCAGGGTCAGGCGCAGAGGAGCCCCCCTTTGCAGGTGGAGGATCGGCTTGTCCGCCCCGGAGATCGGTGTCGTCTCCCCCTGGATGGCCGCTGCGCTCAACTCCAGCCCATGGGCCCAGCGGATGCCTCCCCCAACGATATGCCACCCCCCTCGAGGGCTCAGGTAGAGGATCAACCTCATCCAGTCTTCATAATCGTTTTCGCGAACCTTATAGGCGTGCTCCAGCAGATAACGCTCGATCCCGGGCTCCGGCTCATGCCAGCGATTCCACGGCCGCATCAGCCAGACCCGGGGATGCCGGGCGAGGACGCGGTCCAGCAACATCCGCTGGGGCTCCGGGAGAGGGAAAGCGGCGGAGAAGATCCCATACCAGTCCACAGGCGCCCGCAGCCAGTTCAGGAAGTAATCGCCGAAATACGGATAGGTCATCAACAGCACGTCCCCCGCTTGCGCCTCCCGATTGAGGTCCTCAATCATCGGCCGAAGGAAGCGGGCGTTCTCGTGGAAATCGTAGCGGGGATCGTCCGCGATCGCGTGGAGGGACCATGCCGCCGCCAGGAACGCCCCCACACTGAGCCCCCCGATCAGAAGGAGGTTTCGCCCAGGCAGCGTCTCGGAAGCCTGTCGGAGCTGCTGGAGGATCCCCAGGGCGCACAGACCTGCCCCAAGACTGATCGCTATCGGAAGCCAGAGGATGTGCCAACCTGGCCCCTTGCGGATCCATGCGGGCGCCGGATCTGCCCCATCCAGCATCCGCCAGTGGCCCAGGATCGGGTTGTAAGCCAGATCCCAGGCCACGCGCTCCATCGCCTGCGGATAATCCCTCAGCACATGATATAAGGAGCGATCCAGCTCGCCTTCAAAGACGCGGGGATCCACCAGGACGCCGGCCAGCTGGGGAAGCATGGCCAGCAGCCCGAGACCGATCAGCAAGGGGAGACCCCAACGGCGGGGCTGCCGGAGGAGATGAGCCACAGCCGGGGCGGCGGCGAGCATCATCCCAGGAATCAGAGGGATCATATATCGCGGTCCCCAGCTCAGGCCACCCCACCAGATGATCTGACGGCTGTAACCGATTAGATGAAGGGCAGCGAAGGCCGTCAGGCCCCCGGCAAGAAAGGGATAGGTTCGAAAGAGCCTCCCGAGCCCCGCCAGGGCCAGCAGCAAGGCTGGCGAATAGATGAGCACCCCCTTGCCGGGGCTTACCGTCAGGGCCAGGGCTCGACGGACCATCTGCTCCGGCTCAGAGAGCACAAGCTCCGGCGAGCGCGAATACTCCACCACATTACGGGCGAACGCCGGAACGCCAGCCAGAGTGGTCCGGTAATACAGATGAGCAGGGATCATCACAATCATGAAGCCAGCCAGCGCGGCCATCCCCGCCTGAAGCGCCATCCGCCGGGAAGGAAAACGCATAGATGGATAGAGAGCCATGAGGAGGCCCGGAAGGGCGATCAGAGCGGATTGCTTGGTCGCCACCGCCCCTCCGAAAGCCAGCCCAGCCAGGAAGAAGAGCGCTTCAGGCGGCCTGGGGATGAGAAAGGGTGCCCCGAAGGCCAGCAACAGCCAGAACCCGGCCAGAGGTTCCCGGAACAGCCGCTGGCTGTAGGGCCAGGCCATCGTCCCAAAGGCGAACAGCAACGCGGTGGCCGTGGCAGTCGGGGCGGAGAAGTTCAGGCCTCTCAAAATCAGATAGAGCGCGCCGACCGTGGCTGCGGCGACCATCGGGCCCAGCAGCATGGCCGTCTGGAAGCGCCCCGTTCCCAGAAGATCGCTCAGCCCGAGCAGGGGAACCATTGCTACGATCTGAAGGGGCTCGTAATTGGGAACCATCTCTCCCGACACTGCGTACATGCCTACGTTCGCGCTGCCGGGCTTGACATCCAGATAGTAAAGGGGGTGGATGGTGAAGCGCCCGATCTTCTGAAAGCTCGAGGCAGAGGCGAACATCGCCCGCTCATCATCGCTGATTGGGTAGCCGGAATAGGTCAGGAAATACACCGCGAAGGCAAGCATCCCCAACCCCAGCGACCATCCCACGTCCCGTCGTGTGATCATGGGCCAACCTCAACGATCCCGAGCTCGAGGTGATCCGAAGTCCCCACCGGGATGCGAATCAGGGTCTCCCAGTTGTATCGCCCGATGACCAGGCGGTAGCGACCCGGAGCAACATGTTCAGGAATCTTTAAATCGAAATACTCGAACAGGATCTCCTCACCGGACCACGCCACGGAGGGATAGGATCCTCGGCCCACCGGATGATCGTCCTGGGCGATCAGCCGGCCGGTCTCATCCAGGAGATGCACAAACACGCTGTGCTCCTCCCGAACCTCTCCCCATCGCCGCCATGCGGTCGAGACGCGCAGCCTTCCGCCCCGGGGCACAGCGCCTTCAGGCTCGAGCCGGAAGGCCACCAGCTCGATCCCATCCGCCCAACGCGCCGTTGCTGGACGCATCTCCGCCAGGGCGCGCGCCTCCGGCCGGAACGCGAGCAGCCGCAGCGGGCCGAAGGCCTGTTCCTCCCGAAGCTCCGCGTGCAGGCGCAGCCAGCGCTCGACCTCCTCGGATCCCGGCCACATGGGCAGGTGGATCGGGATCAGCCAGATCCGCTGGTGCTGCAAAGCGAGGCGCTCCAGGGCGGCGAGGGTTTCCGCCCGCTGGAAAGGCTGTATAGACGGCAGCATCCCCCAGGGGATGGCGTCTCGATGATAATATGTGAACGACGGATCGGGAAATGTAATCAGCGCGTAATCCCCGGGCTGGGCCTTCCGATGCAGCTCGGCGGTCAGCTCCCGGATCGGAGGGCTCTTGGCATACCGGGGATCCGCGTAATAATGCACCAGGCTCTGGGCGAAACCGAGCCCGATCCCCAGGCTGCACAGGCCCAGGAACCCCCAGCGCCACGGCTTCCCTCCCCGGAGCTCTCCCATGCCGATCGCCGCCAGAAGGATCCAGAAGGGAAGGGCGGTGATCATATAATGGGGAGCGAAAACCGATCGGCTCCGGGCCACCAGGAAGGTCGCCGCAATCGGCGCAGCCAGGTGCCCAATCAACCAGAGGCCTTCCTCCAGCGAAGACCGGAAGGACCGCCACGCCCCGATTCCGGCAGCCAGCGTCCAGCCGGCGATCGCCGCTGCCGCCGCCAGGCCATCCCCGGTCGTCCCTACCGTAAACGCCCGGGCGATCTGATACAGCCCGTCCAGGAGCGCGGGAGCGCGCTGCGCCGTCCCTGAATACGGGGCCAGCGCATGCCCGGCCAGAATCGCCCCGGGGAGGAAGAGCATCAGGACCGCCCCCTGGGCCATCCCCCATGGCCGGAGAAGGCGACGCCGGAAAGCGACGATCCACAGTCCTTGCAGCGCGAACAGGATGATCAGATTGTAATGATAATAGGCGCCCAGCGTCCCGATCAGGATGAAGAGCGCCCAGTCCCGCTTCCGGCCCGTGCGCAGCGCCTGCAGGAGCGCCGCCGGCTCCGCAACGCCAAAGAACGCCAATGTCCCATATTGCCGGGCGTCCTGGCTCTGCCAGATCAGATAGGGGTGAACGCTGGCCAGAGCCATCCCCGCTATGGCGATCGCCCGATCACGGCCGAGAGATCGAAGCCACCAGCCCACCAGCGGGAGGATCAGGAAGGTCAGAAACAACGAATGGAAGCGCAGCGTAAACTCCCCGTCGCCTGCCCATCCTATCCATACCTTCATCCAGAGAAAGGGCAGCGGAGAATGGGGCTCCCGGGCCTCCCAGATGAACCGGAGGATCGACCCGGGATCCTGGCGGGCGATCATCCACGAGAAGGCTTCATCTCCCCGCAGGGAGGGAAGCGCAATCCGCCACACGCGCAGAAAGAAGCCCGCCCCCAGGAGAGCGAGAGCGGCAACCGGGATCGCCCGGCGATGTCCCGCTGCTGTGCCTCGCATCACGGGAGGACCTCGATCTCGTCCAGGATCTGGGGAGATGGGGAGGCCTCTCCAGGCTGTTCCACCCAGACCGCCAGCCTATAGCGGCCGGGGGGCAGATCCTCCGGAAGGAGCAGGTCCCGATCATCCACAATGAGGGGACCCACCGGCCACTCAGCAGGGGGATGCCGGAGGAGGAGACCATCCCGAGGGGGAAGCGCCTCCCCGCGGAGGCGCCCCCCGGAATCCATCAGCGCGGCACGGAGATGAACCTCGGAGCGATGAGCGGCCCTTCGCTGCCAGTAAAGGGTGAGATGGAGCTGACGGGTTGGCGGGAAAACGCCCCAGGCTCGCGGGCGCACCCCTCCCGAGCCTGCATGCTGGAACCCTCGCAGGATCCATCCGCCCGGGAACGACAGGAAGGTGGGTCGAGCCCCTGGAGGAAGATCCTCCCGCTGCCAGCGGATCGCGTAGGCCCGGATGCGGATCTTCTCCGGGAAAACTTCCATCCGAACCGGATACCGGGACCGCAGCACCTGATCCACCAGGTCCTGGGGATCGGCCCAGTCCGCGTGGGCCCGGATATACCAGAGGGTTTCATATTGCTCCAGGCCCAGGTCGTTTAAAGTCCGCTCGGCGACGGAGCGATCCGGGAGGGGATGCGCAAACGCCCGATGATCCAGGGGCTTCCGATAATAATGAAAGAACGGGAAGCGAACATATTCCGCAAAGAAGAGCGCTCCGTCCCGGGGTCCAGCATATGCGGAAATCCATGCGGCCGCTCCACGCCAATCCTCCTTGGCGCTCCGGGGGGACCAGAGCTCCCGCAAGCCGGGGACGCTGATCCCCACCCACCCCATCCATGCCGCGACCATCCACGCCCGGCTCCGAGCAGAAGGCTTCCCCCAGGCGATGAGGGCCGCCAGCCCGATCAGGAACATGGGGGTGAGGCTCATCCAGTAGCGCGGAGAGGTGAGGGGGAACCGCTGGCTCGTCAGATACCAGAGCCCCCATCCGAGCCCCAGGCTGATCCCCCACCGCACGGGGGAGAAACCCCGAAGCCGAAGGAGGCCGATGAGCAGCACCGCCCCCATGTAAATCCAAAGGACAGCCTCTGGAAACCCGGGCGGGATCTGGTAAACAGTCCAGGTGATGATCAGGAGCTGGACGGCAGCTCCCAGGGGCTGGGGAGGATTCCACCAGAACACGGTGCCCTGCTGGCTGAGCCATGCCCGCAGGGCCAGGGGCCATCCAGCAAGCAGGATGACCGTTAGAGCAAGCAGCCACCGCGGCGGCCACCCCAGGCGCCTCCCTTCCCATGCGGCCAGCGCCAGATGAGCAGTGATCATCCAGAGCGCGGTGAGATGGGTATAACACGCGGCCGCGATGGCCACGCCATAGCGGAGCCAGCTGGACCAGCGGTTTCGTTGAAGCGCCCGCAGCAGCTCCAGCGTGCTCAGGCTGCTCAGGGCGAAGAGAAGGCCATAGACGCGGACTTCCTGGGAGAACCAGACCAGGTAGGGCTGGAGCACACCCATGGCCAGGGCCAGTCGACCGATCGCTCGACCGAAGGCGATCCGGCCAAGCGGAAAGAGGAACGCCAGGCCGATCAGCATCCACCCGGCCGAGAAAAAACGCAACGCGAAATCCCCGTCCCCAGCCAGGGCTATCCATCCTTTGAGCAGGAGGAAATAAAGGGGAGGGCTCACTTCCTCTCGAAAGGCCATGGTGCGTTCGAGCAGCACCCCCAGGGGCAGCCGGGCGATCCAGAGCGCTGCTCCTTCATCCAGCCAGATGCTATGGTAGGTTAAACCGTGGATCCGGAGCCCCCAGCCTAACCCCAGCAGCGCCAAGGCCACAAGGTCCCCGCGCCGATGGGTGTGGATCCATGGACGGACGGGCATCCTCGGGGGGGAGATGGACACGACGCGCATCCCGCATAGAGGATCTGGAAAGTTGTTGCCGGCTTCCGCCGCGCTCTCCGGCCCGTCTTTACCGCAACGCCGACCGGACCGTGGAGTAAAGGGATTCCGCTTTCAGCTCCTGGAGCGTATAGCAGGGGGCGCCGAGATGATCGGCCAGCGCCTGGGCCAGGCCCTGATCGAAGGCCGCATGCTCCATGTTGATCACCACACACGGGATCCCCCGCTCCCGAAAGCGGTCGGCGATCCGGTGGGCTTCCTCCTGGGGCGGCAGCTCGCTCATGGAAACGTTGCCCGCCCCGTCCGTGAGCAGGATCATCAACGGGCGCACCTCGGGGCGCAGGAGCATCTCCCGACAGAGCACCTCATACGCCAGCAACAGGCCCGCCGAAAGCGGCGTCTTGCCCCCCACCGGAATGTCCTCCAGGGCCTTCTTGGCCAGGTCCACACTCGAGGTCGGGGGCAGCACCAGCCGGGCCCGATCTTTCTGAAAGACGATCAGCCCCACCCGATCCCGCCGCTGATAGGCGTCCGTCAGCAGGGAGAGGATCGCCCCCTTGGTGGCCTCCATCCGTTCCGCCACCGCCATGCTCCACGAGGCATCCACCACGAAGAGGATCAAATTCGCGGCCTTGCGGACCCGAACCTTGCGATGATAATCCTCCGGCCGGATGGCCAGGGTGGTCTGAGAGCGGTCCCGCTCGATCTGATGGGGGGCGGCAGCCCGGAAGGTGGCGTCGAAGGCCAGATCCTCCGCCTGGCCCGGGGAGGGGCGCGCCCAGATGTAACGGCCCCGCTTGCGGGCGGAACGGGTGGCGCTCCGGCGGCCACCGATCCGTCGCTCCCGCCGATCCTTCGGCGTGTCCAGGCGCTTCACCCGGAAGGTCTCCCCAATCGGGACCCGCTTCCCGCCCTCCCACCACACGCCTTCCTGACGGGTGACGGTCTGGCGCTGCAACGGCGCCGATTCCTCCCCGACGGGATGGCTCTGGTCACGGAGCTCCCCGTCGGTGCGCTGGGCTTTTTTTGGGGTCCCCCCCTCCGAACCCGAGGTCGGCTGGGAAGGGGCATTGCCTTCCATCTGGCGCCGAACCTGCTCCATGCGTTCGGCCAGCTGCTCCAGGGTGAGATGGCCGTCCTCGTCGAAGGGCCGACGCTTGAGCCGATGGGGGAGCGCCAGCTCGGCCGCCAGCAGGATGTCCTCCTCCGTGATCTGATCCCGGCCCTTGAAGGCCGCGTGGGCTCGCGCCGTCTTCAAGATCACCAGATCCGCTCGATGACCATCCACCCCCAGGCTGGCCACCAGCCCGGCGATCAACAGCAGGTCCCGCGGGGTGTGGATGACCTGAGGAAGCCGCTCCCGTGCCGCCGCGATCTCCTCCGAGAGCTGGCGTTCATACGGCTCCCACTCCGCGCGGAACCCCTCCGGGTCCTGTTCGAAAGCCAGGTTGCGCCGCAGGATCTCCGCCCGCTGGGCAGGATCCCGCACCCCTTCCACATTCACGCAGAGGGCAAAACGGTCCAGCAGCTGCGGCCGCAGATCGCCTTCCTCCGGGTTCATGGTTCCAACCAGAATGAAACGGGCCGGGTGCTGGAAGGAGATCCCCTCCCGCTCCACCACATTCACCCCCATCGCCGCCGCGTCCAGCAGCACATCCACAATATGATCGTCGAGCAGATTCACTTCATCTACATAGAGAAGGCCCCGGTTAGCCATCGCCAGGACCCCTGGCTCAAACCGGCGCTCCCCCTTCTGGATCGCCCGCTCGATGTCCAGGGTGCCCACCACGCGGTCCTCCGTGGCGCTGACCGGCAGGTCCACGAAACGGGTCTTGCGCCGGGCCACCGGGAGCGTCTCGCCCCGGGCGGCCCGCTCCTGACAGAGGGTGCACCAGGTGGCTGGCTGATGGGGATCACAGGCGAAAGGACAATCGGCCACCACATCGATTTCGGGAAGAAGGGCCGCCAGGGCGCGGGCGGCCGTGGACTTGGCGGTGCCCCGTTCCCCACGGATCAGCACCCCGCCGATCTGCGGGTAGATGGCGCAGAGCACCAGCGCGCGTTTCATTCGCTCCTGATCGACGATCGCCGTAAACGGAAAAACCACACGCATCGGAACCCCCTTCCGGACAGGAATCCAATGGGCGGCGGCGAGCATGGGGTGTGGGCGATTGCTTTTCATTGTAGCGGAAACAAGGAACCGGTCAAAAAATGGGGATAGAATGGCGGGAGATGACAGGAAGAGCGCTCTTGCTCTCCCCTTCAAACTCTACGGCATTGTCCGGTCATAGGAGGCTTTCGCAGGAGATGGCCGATGAAGGCGGCCCACCCACTCCCTCAACCTTCGAAGATGGAGCGTGAGGGATCTCCATAGGAGAAAGCGGCGATGCATGAAGAGGACGCTTATCTCGCAACCCTGCTGGAACTGTTCGGACGGGCCAACTTCGAGACGCGCCGGCCTCGTGCGCCGGAGGCCTTCCGGCTGGAACCGATCCGACGTCTGCTGGAGGAACTGGGGAACCCTCACCGCCGCTACGCGGTGATTCATATCGCCGGCACCAAGGGGAAGGGCTCCACCGCCGCGATGGCCGAGGCGATCCTCCGGGCGGCCGGATACCGCACGGGCCTTTACACTTCCCCCCATCTGCATACCATGCGGGAGCGGATCCGCATCGGAGGGGAGCTGATCCCGCCTTCCACCGTAGTGGAGCTCTTCGGGCGGCTCCGTCCAGCCATCGAGGCCGACCCCGACCTCACGGTCTTCGACATCCTGACGGCGATGGGGTTCCTGGCCTTCGCCGAGGCCGGCGTGGAGATCGCGGTGGTGGAGGTCGGCCTGGGAGGACGCCTGGATTCCACGAACGTGGTCTCCCCGGCCGTCTGTCTGATCACCGCCCTCAGCATGGATCATACCGAGATCCTGGGGCCGACGCTGGCCCACATCGCGTTTGAGAAGGCCGGCATCCTGAAGCCTGGGGTTCCTGCCGTAACGGCTCCGCAGGCGGAGGAAGCGATGGCGGTGCTGCGGCAGGTGGCGGCGGAGCGCGGGGCCCCTCTCTGGACCCTGGAGGGCTGGCGCTATGGCCCGAAGGACATCGCCCCGACCGGGCAACGGGGGGAAATCCATTCCCCTGACGGGTCCCACTGGTCCATCCGCCTGCCGCTGCTGGGACGCCATCAATGGGAGAACGCGGCCCTCGCGGTGGCCGCCGTGGGCCAGCTGCGGGAGCGGGGGTGGATGATCCCCGATGAGGCGATCCGGGAGGGGCTGGAACGGGTGCGATGGCCAGGGCGCTTCGAGGTCCTGCAGGAAGAGCCCCCGCTGGTCCTGGATGGGGCCCACAACGATGCCTCGGCGACGCGGCTGGCGGAGACGGTGGCCGAGGTGTTCCCGGGGCGTCGCTGGCAGCTGGTCTTCGGGATTTCCGCCGATAAAGATCCGCGGGCCATTCTGGCCCCCCTACAACCGCTGATCGAGGGGATCTGGCTCACCCGCTCCCGCCATCCCCGAGCGGCGGACCCCCAGCGCCTGGCGGAAGCCGCGCAGGCGCTGGGCCTTCCCGGGCGGATCCGCCGCGAGGTGGCCCATGCCCTGGAGGACGCGCTGGCGGAAGGCGGCCCGGTTCTGGTCACCGGCTCCCTGTTCGTGGTGGCCGAGGCCCGGGAGGCATGGGCTGCCTGGGGTCGGATGCCCATGCCGGAGGTGGATCCAATCCTGGTGCGGGTCGGAGGGCGGTGAAGAGACGCTGCTCAGGCCGCGCGGGGTGCCCCAGCAAGGTATAATCGAGACAGGTGGAGTGCCCTCTTGTCCTGGGGGTCCCCAGCGGGCGGAGAAGCCTTCCGGCGACCTGTTCGAGGAGGGCCCACCTGTTTCTATACTTTATCACCAATAGGGGGAAGGCCATGAGCGGCCGCTATGCATTCTTCAAGGGTCGCATCGTGCCCATCGAGGAAGCCGTGATCAGCGTGCGGACCCACGCCTTCAATTACGGGACGGGGGTCTTCGAAGGGATACGGGCCTACTGGAACGAGGAGGAGCAGCAGCTCTTCATCTTCCGGCCCCGCGAGCACTACGAACGCCTCCTTGCCTCCGCCCGAATGCTCCTGATGAGCTTCCCCTACACCCCCGATGACCTCACCCGCATCACGGTCGAGCTGCTTCAAAAAGAAGGATACCGCGAGGATGTCTACATCCGCCCCATCGCCTACAAAGCCGACGAGGTCATCGGGGTCCGCCTGCATAACCTGAAGGAGGAACTGACCATCTGGACCACCCCCTTCGGCCACTATATTGAGCGCGAGGCAGCCCACGTGATGGTCTCCTCATGGCGGCGGATCAACGACAACGCCATCCCCGCTCGCTCCAAGATCACCGGCGCTTATGTGAACTCCGCCCTGGCCAAGAGCGAGGCGATGCTCAACGGGTTCGACGAAGCCATCGTGCTCACCGAGGACGGCCACGTGGCCGAGGGGAGCGCAGAGAACCTGTTCATCGTCCGGAACGGAGCCCTGATCACACCCCCGGTGACCGATGAGATCCTGGAGGGGATCACCCGGCGCACCATCATTGAGCTCGCCCACAACGAGCTGGGGATCCCCACGGTGGAGCGCCACATCGACCGCACGGAACTTTACTACGCCGATGAGATGTTCCTCTGCGGCACCGGTGTGCAGCTTGTCCCGGTGGTCTCGGTGGATCGGCGGCCGGTGGGCAATGGGGAGATCGGGCCGATCACACGACGGCTCCACGATCTTTACTTCGATGTGGTCCGGGGAAAGGTGCCGAAGTATCGCCACTGGTGCACGCCGGTCTACGCGCCGGAGCCCGTGCGGGCTTCCGGCTAAGCCGCCGCATGGCCGCAGCGATGCTCCCCCGAGAACAGGGGGTGGTGGGGCGGTCGGCTCCGCGGATCGTTCCACCACCCTCTTTCTTTTTTCCCACCCGGCCCAGCAAGCTCTCCAGAGGAGCCCCCCGCACACCCCCGTTCGCGATCGGATCGAGTTAGAATGAGAATAGATGCGGAAGGCTAACCCGAGGCCGGATGGCCGGATCGGGGAACGGCCGATGGAAAGATGGTGGACTCCCTTTGTCTGGAGCGGCGAGGAATGACCCTTCGAAACAGCGAGCTGGGATGGTTGCTGGAGCGGCGGCGGATGCGGCGGGCTCGCAGCCGCCGGGGGGCCAGCGCCTGGGTCCGCCTAACGCTGGCGGGTGCGATCTTTCTCGCAACGGCCTTCGGCGTGCTGACCGCGGCGGGCGTGGCCGGGGCTGCCGCTCTGTATACGAGCCTGGTCCGGGATCTCGACCCCTCCCGCATCGAGGCCAGTGCCAGAGCGTTCGAAACCACTAAAATATACGACCGCACCGGCCGTGTCCTGCTCTACGAGGTGATCGACCCCACATGGGGCGATCGGACGTGGGTCCCCCTGGACCAGATCCCGCTCTCCCTGCGCCAGGCCACTATTGCCATTGAGGATCGCTCGTTCTATGAGAACCCGGGGATCAACCCGAAGGGCCTGTTGCGGGCCTTGTGGATCAACCTGCACACGGGCGGCGAGGTCGTTCAGGGCGGCTCCTCTATCACCCAGCAGCTGGTCAAAAACACCCTCATCGATCCCCAGGAGCGCTATCAGCGCTCCTATGTTCGCAAGATCAAGGAGATCCTCCTCGCCCTGGAGCTCTCCCGACGCTACTCGAAGGATCAGATCCTGGAGTTCTATCTCAACACGAACTTCTACGGGAACCTGGCCTACGGCGTGGAGGCAGCGGCTCAGATCTACTTCGGGAAGCACGTGTGGGAGCTGAACCTGGCGGAGTCGGCGATGCTGGCCGCCATCCCCCAGTTCCCCAGCCTGAACCCCATCGACGCTCCCCAGGAGGCCAAGCGGCGGCAGGAGCTGGTGCTGGATGCCATGGTAAAAGAAGGCTACATCACGCCGGAGGAAGCCGCGGCCGCCAAAGCGCAACCCATCCCGATCCGGCGGAAGCCCGCCGAGCGCTTCGATATCAAGGCCCCCCACTTCTCGCTCTACGTCCGCCGCTGGCTGGAGGAGCGCTTCGGGCCGGACTTGGTGAACCGCGGCGGGCTGCGGGTCTACACCACCCTGGACTGGGACCTCCAGCAATACGCGGAGGAAGCCGTCCGCCGCCACGTGGAGAAGCTGAAGTCCGAGAACCGCAATGTGACCAACGGCGCCCTGGTGGCCATCCGCCCGAAGACCGGCGAGATCCTGGCGATGGTGGGGAGCGTGAATTACTGGGATGAATCCATCGATGGACGTTTCAATGTGGCGGTCGACGGGCTGCGGCAGCCGGGTTCCGCTTTCAAACCCTTCACCTATGCCACCCTGCTCAGCCAGGGCGTCCCGGCCTCCCACCTGTTCTGGGATGTTCCCAAGACCTTCGACCAGGGGCCCGGGATGCCACCCTATGCCCCGGAGAACTACGATCGCAAATTCCACGGCCCGCAGCGGATGCGGCTGGCCCTGGCCCGCAGTTACAACATCCCGGCGGTGGAGGCCCTGCAGATGGCCGGGATCGCCAACGTGATCCGCCTCGCCCATCGCATGGGCATCACTACCCTGGACAAGGGCCTGGATTACTACGGCCTGGCCCTCACCCTGGGCGGCGGCGAGGTCCGCCTGATCGATATGGTCTACGCCTTCAGCGTCTTCGCCAACAACGGCTTCATGGCCGGGGCGCCGGTCCCTGAGGAGCGCCGCCGGCCCGGCTATCGCGAGCTGGATCCGGTCCCCGTCCTCCGGGTGGAAACACCGGATGGGAAGGTCCTCTGGGAATACCGCCAGCCCGAGGTGCAGGCCATCCTGGATCCCCGGGTGGCGTATCTGATCACCAGCATCCTCTCGGACAACGCCGCGCGCTGGGAGGCCTTCGGACGGGGGAACGTGCTGGAGCTCTCCCGGCCCGCCGCGGTGAAGACCGGGACGACGAACGACTTCCGGGATAACTGGACCATCGGCTACACCCCGCAGCTGGTTGTGGGGGTTTGGGTGGGGAACACCGACAACCGCCCGATGCGGAACGTGTCGGGGATCGCCGGGGCGGCCCCCATCTGGCACGATGTGATGGAATACGCCCACCGGGGCCTCCCGGTGGAGCCCTTCCAGCGGCCACCCGGCCTGATCGAGAAGACCATCTGCGCCGTCTCCGGGAAGCTCCCCGGCCCTTACTGCCCGACGGTGCGGGAGCTGTTCATCCCCGGCACCGAGCCTCATGAGGTCTGCGACCTCCACCAGGCGTTCCTCATCAATCGCGAGACGGGCAAGCTGGCCACCGCCAGCACGCCGCCGGATAAAATCGAGGAGAAGGTCTTCCTGGTGGTCCCACCGGAGGCCTTAGGCTGGGCTCGGGAAGCAGGCATCCCTCAGCCGCCCACGGAATATGACACCCAGTTCGCCCAACCCGTCGGCGATGTGGCTATCCTGAACCCCGCCCCCTACGCCTATGTGCGGGGGATGGTCCCCATCATCGGGAATGCGCGGGGGGACGTGGCCTCCTATCGGGTGGCGGTGGGCGCCGGCCTCAACCCCACCGCCTGGATCCCCATTGGCCCGGATCATGGGAACCCGGTGGATAACGGATTGCTGGAGAACTGGGACACCACCGGTTTCGCCGATGGTCTCTACACCCTCCAGCTCACAGTGGCCCGCCACGACGGCAGTGTGCACACCGCCATGGTGCCCGTAACCGTGGATCACACGCCGCCATCGGTTCGGATTGTGTATCCCCGGGAGGGCGAGCGCTACCAGCTTTCCGATGAATGGATCAGCGTGAACACCGAGGTCTCGGATAACTACGCCATGGATCGGGTGGAGTTCTACGTCGACGGCCAGCCGTTCACGGTGCGGGATGCGCCACCCTTCAACGCCAAGTGGTATTTCCGGCAAGTGGAGCGGGATCGGCTGCTGGGTTGCCATGAGTTCTGGGCGAAAGCCTACGATAAAGCGGGCAACGAGGCCGAAAGCAATCACGTCCGCGCCTGCGTGGGGCGTTAAGTCGGGCACCCCCCTCGCAACCCACCCAGCCCTGCAGGCCGCGAAATGGAGAGGGCCCGTTCCTCCCCAACAATCGCCGGGGCGGCTCTTGCTCGAAACCCCGCTTTCCCGTTATACTCATGTTGCTAACACCTCTCCAACCATCGCAACGGGGAATCCCAGCGAACGGCGTGAGCAGGGACGGCCCCCCAACGAACTGAGCGCATGATGGAATGGGTCCTGCGCGGAGCCCCCCGGATGGATAGGGGAGTCCAAAGGGGGCGCAATGGTTGCTGAGCTCCCGATCGCCAGAACGAAAATCTACCCGCCGGTGCGGCGCGGGCCGCTGCTGGATCGCCCCCGCCTGCTGAACTTCCTCCACGAGCATATCGATAAAACCCTTATCCTGATCTCCGCGCCCGCCGGCTATGGGAAGACAGCCCTCCTCGTCCAGTTCTACCACGACACGGACCTGCCCGTCGCCTGGTATAGCCTGGATGAGACGGACCAGAACACCCACCGCTTTGTGGAGCACATGGTCGCCGCCCTCCGCGAGCGGTTCCCCGCTTTCGGCCGCCTGACTCTGGGTGTCCTACGGGCCGGAACCCCTCCTGATGCGGTGGCCACCGCTATGATCAACGATATGCTCGAGAACATCCCCGATTACTTCGTCCTGGTTCTGGACGATTACCACGTGGTGGCCGAGCACCCGGGGATCCAGATGGTGATCCGTCATCTGCTGGAGCATGCGCCGGAACATCTGCACATTCTGCTGGCCAGCCGCGGCCCCCACGGCCTCCCGCTGACCCGCCTGGTGGCCCGCCAGCAGGCCATCGGTCTGGGCCTCCAGGATCTCGCTTTCACCCCCGAGGAAGTGCACACCCTCTTCACCCGCCACTACGCCATGGAGCTCTCGGAGGATGAGGCCCGGGCCCTGGCCCAGGAAACCGAAGGGTGGATTACGGCCATCCTCCTGCTCGCCCAAAGCCTGCGCGAAACCCGGGCCCGACCAACCCTTCGACCCAGCGAGCCGGGGACCCTCTATCGCTACCTGGAGGAAGAAGTCTTCGCCCGCCAGCCCCCGGAGCTTCAGGATTTCCTCCTGGAGACCGCGATCCTCCCCCTTTTCAACGTCGCCGCCTGCAACGCGCTCCGGGGCCGCTCCGATTCCGCCTACTGGATCGAGGAAGCGGACCGGCGTCAGCTCTTCCTGATCCAGGTGGAGACCACCGCCGAAGGCCCCTGGTATCGTTACCATCACCTTTTCCGGGAGTTCCTGAATCTTTACCTGCGAGGGCGGGATCCGGAGCGCTACCGGCACCTGCACCGGCAGGCGGGGAGATGGTTCGCCGGGCGCGGCGACGCGGAGGCCGCCGTCGCCCACTTCCTGGAGGCCGGGGACCTGGAGGCCGCGGGGGAGGCCATGGAGGGAGCGGTGCGGGGAGTTTACGCGGCCGGGCGCCTGGAAACGCTGGGCCGGTGGTTCCGGGCCCTGCCTCCCGCGCGTCTCCAGCAGGCTCCCCGCCTGTTGCTTTATCAGGCCAAGGTTATGGTGGATGCCGGACGGCCGGAGGCGGCCCTCCACCTCCTGGAGCAGGCCGAGGCGGCCTGCGGGCCGGAGGAGGACCTGCTGAGGGTGGAGATCGCGGTCCAGCGGGCCTCGACCCTGAAGCTAATGGGCCGCCACGCCGAGGCGGCGGCCGCCGCCGAGGCCGCCCTCGCCCGCTGCCGGCCCGAGTGGGTGCACCCCCTGGCCGCCGCCCATCGGTTGCGGGGCTTCGCCCGCCTCGCCCTGGGCCGCCCCCGGGAGGCGGAACAGGACCTCCGGCAGGCCATGGCCCTGTTCCGATCGATCGATTCCCCGGTAGATCTGGTGAACACCCTGATCGAGCTGGCAGAGGCCCTGCGGGCCCAGGATCGGCTGGCGGAGATGGACCTCTACCTCCAGGAGGCCCTGGCCCTGGCCCGGACCCTGGAGAACCCCCGCCCCCTGATCACCCTCCTGAACAACCTGGGCTACACGGCCTACGCCCGCTGCCAGTTCGAGGCCGCCCGGCGTTACTACGAGGAGGGCCTGGGGCTGGCCCGCCAGGCGGGGGATCGGCGGATGGAGGCCTTCCTCCTCATCGGCCTGGCGGACCTCGCCCGGGATGAGGAGCGGCTGGAGGAGGCCCTGGAGGCCTATCGGGCGGCCCTGGGGATCGCCCGGGAGATCCATAACGTGTTCCTGATGGCCTACGGGCTGGAGGGGATGGGGCGGACCCTGCGGCTGCAGGGCCGGGCCCGGGAGGCCCTCCCGCCTCTCCAGGAGGCGGCGGAGATCGCCGCCCGCCTGGGGCTGCGCCCCCTGGCGGCCGTGGCCGCCCTCTCCCGGGGGATGGCCGAGGTGGAGGCCGGCTACATCCTGGAGGGCCTCTCCCGGATGGCCCCGGCCCTGGAGCGCCTGCAGGAAGCCGACCTCCCCACCCGGGTGTGGGCGCACGTTGTGATCGCCCGGGCCTATTTCGAGGCCCACCGGCACCGGGAGGCCCTGAAGCAGCTGGCCGAAGCGGCCCGCCTCAACGGCCCCGATGCCATGATCGCTTCCCTCCTCCCGGAGCTGCGGCGGGCCGACGGCCTCTTCCGATTGGCGAAGCGGCGGGGGGTGGAGTGGCCCCCCATCTGGGATCCCCTGCGCCGGCTGGGCCGGTCCCGGCGGGCGGCCGCTCGGGTCGCCTCGCCTCCCCTGGAGATCCGGGCCTTCGGCCCCGGGGAGGTATGGATCGAGGGGCAGCCGGTGGCCTGGCCGGAGGCCCGCAAGGCCTGGGAGCTCTTCTTCTTCCTCCTCACAGTGGATTCGGCCACCCGGGAGGAGATCGGGGCCGCCCTGTGGCCGGAGGCCCCGCCGGCCCGCCTCATCGGCCAGTTCCACTCGGCCAAATGGCGCCTCAAGCGGATCCTGGGACGGGAGGTCCTGGTGTTCCGGGAGGGGCGCTACGCCTTCGACCGCCGCCAGCCCCACTGGTATGATGTGGCCATGTTCGAGGAATATCTGCGGCGGGCCTGGGCCGCCCGGGAGACGCCGGAGGCCCTCTCGCACCTCCGGGCCGCGGTGGAGCTCTACCGGGGGGATTACCTGAGCGGGTGGAACGCCGAATGGGCGGTGGAGCTCCGGGAGCGGCTGCGGACCCGCTACCTCGAGGCCCTGCTCGCCCTGGCGGAAGGGTCCCTGAAAGGGGGGGAGCCCCAGGCCGCCCTGGCCTGGTTCCAGCAGGCCCTCGCCGCCGACCCCTACCTGGAGGCAGCGTGCCTGGGGGCCCTGCGGTGCTACCTGGCGATGGACCAGCCCGCCGCCGCCCTGGCCTTCTACCGGCAATATGCCGCCCGGCTGGAGCGGGATCTCGGCCTGCGCCCCTCCCCAGAGGCCCGCGCCCTCTACGAATCGATCCTCCGCCGCCAGGATCGCTCCCGCTGAGGAGAGCCGGATTCGGATGTAACCCGTCCCCAGGAGGGCCCGGGCGGATCCCGACGCCCGCCCGGAGAGGACCTTCCCTCACCATGGGCCGGAGGGGATGGCATTGGATTCCGTGGGATCGGCCCATCGGCCATCGCCCCGCTGCCCCCGCCCGCCCGCGCGGGCTCCCCCTCCCCCCCATCCTCCCTCTCTGTTAGAAATCCTTAGCCTTCCCCGTGAGAGTTCCGTGAGAAGTCCCCCGTAAGATAGAGCCAGAACCCCTGAGGAGGAAGCGCCATGAAGACCCGTGGGCTCGCGCTGGCGACCTGGCTGATGGCCCATCCCCATGCGCTCCGCCTGGCCCTGCTCGCCGTCTGGCTGGTCGGGGCGGTCTTCCAGCTGGCCAACCCGCCTATGGGCGGTGGCAATCCCACATAGTTTCCGCTTATGCGCGGGAATCCCTGGATGGACGGAGCGATGGCCATGTCTGCAGCGGCGATCGATGAGCTGGTGGGCTGGGCCCTGATCGATGAGCGGATCCGGCAGGATCTGCTGAGCGCCCGCCGGGCGGAGGTCCTAGCCCGGTATGATCTCACCGAAGAGGAGCGGCAGTGGCTCCTCCAGGTGCGGGCGAAGGACCTGACGGATTTCGCGGCGGCGGCCGCCCGCTGGATCGAGCATCGGTCCTCACAGGAGATCACCCCCTATCCCGATTTCCTGTTCGCGTAGGTGAACGATGAGACTCCTGATCGTAGAAGAAAACGACGATATGCGAATGCTCTATCGGATCGGCCTGGGGAAGCTCGGTGTGGAGCTTCTGGAGGCCGCGACGATGGCCGAGGCGCTGGAGCGGATCCGGGAGGGTCGTCCCGATGCCGTGCTGATCGGCGATGCCCTCCCGGATGGCGATCCCTTCGAACTCTGTCGGCGGATCAAGTCGGATCCCGAGACCCGGGACATCGTCGTGGCCATCGCCGTCTACTATATGGATGGCGCGATCCGTCGGCTGAGCCAGGAGGTGGAAGCCGACGCTTGCTGGCTGGCCCCGGTCCCGCCCCGGGAGATCCCCAGGCGGATGGAGGAGCTCCGGCAGCGCCGGCAGGCCCCCTCGCCGGGCGAGAACAACGGCTCCCACGAGCCCCCGCCGGAGAGCTGAGGGATCGCTCTGGCCTCAAGGGGCGGCTCCCGCTCGCTCCTCGAGGCCGGAGCGAGCGCCGGGTGAGGGCGCAATGATCGATCGAGAGACCTTCCCGAAATGTGGGCAGGCACCCGTCCCCTGCCTTAACTGGGGCTGAGACCCCAAGGGGAGGTTTCAGCCGTGGTGAGGGTGCTGACCGATAAGCAAGGGGACCCTATCGCCCCGCTGCTTGCCCCCCGGAAGCCCCGTTGCTGACCAACGAGCGCTGGGATCCTATCATTCCACTGTTTCCCTCCCGGAAGCCCCATGCCGACCAGGGTAGATGGCTTCCCACCGGGCATCCCTCAGTTCGCCTACCATCGCCAACCTCCGGAACGGGAAGTTGGCTATAGTTTACCCAATCCGCCGTCGGTAACCCCCATGCTACCTGGCCCACCGGCCACGCCTCCCGTCGCTCCGACACCAGTATCACGCTGCACATTTGTGGCCCGCCCGGCACCTGTCGAGCCCAGGCCACTTATAGAGGCTTACCAGTTTTCGGAACCTCGTGTGGTGCTAACCCATACCTCGGCTATTGGCATCGCCGGCTGGTTGCCAGATGGGCAGCGTTTGCTCATCACCCGTCTTATTCCCGGTCAGCCCAGGGAGTATATCGAGATATTCAACACCCGCACCGGCGAACTCCAGCGCTATGGAGAACGGCACAGTTTACCCGGTAAGCCGGTGTGGCTTGCTGCTCACCAGGCTGTGGCCTTTGCCGATGTTGGGCCGGATAAGCAGGTGGTGTTGCGCATCAGCCGGGGAGAGACGGCAACCGTAGAGACGACGATTTCTGACCTGACGGGTTCCTTTTGGGGAGTCAGCCCTGACGGTCGGCAGTTGGCGTTCTTCACCCAGGCGAGCCAGGATCGGCCTGAAGTCTTTGATCTGGCTCAGCCCCAGCGCGCCACCCTCCCTGCCGCGTTACCGCTGATGCGATGGTCTCCCTATCGAATTAGCTGGCATCCGCAAGGGCATCAGATCGCTTTCTATAACGAGACGGGCTTCTATTTGGCCGACTTGCCTTTGGGGCGCATTTGCGAGGTTGATCTTGGTGTCGAAGAAAGCGAAGCTCGATATGGAAAGCGGTGGGCATTCTATGCGCAGTGGGCTCCCAGTGGGCGATATCTATCCATGTTGACAACCATCGGTGATCCTCCCGTGAAGTTTAGTGGCCTCACAATTCTGGATACCATCACAGGTGAACTCCACCATGTGCATCCAAAACAGTATATTGAGCCAGGTCAGTATTATGTTATGGATATGGCGTGGGCACCGAACAGTCAGATCATAGCTGTCCAGGCTGCTGTCGAATTGAGGGAAAGGGTCCTGTATGCGGGTCTTTACCTTGTCGAAGTTGCGACTGGTCGAGATATGCGTGTGCTGCCTGAAGCATTGTTTACCGGCGGAGATGCAGGCTGGAATTTAGCCTGGTCTCCCAACGGCCAACGAATGGCGGTAAATTGCCCAACGGCGAACGAAGGTCGCCTGTGCATGATCATGGGGAAGTCAGGAGCAGCAGTTCGGCCTCTGTGTGTGGCACCCCAAAGGGCGACCCTTCCCCTACGGTGAACCTGACCATGGAGAACATCCCGAACTGGGGCCCTGGGGCCTATACCCTCCGTTTTGACATCTATGGGACCTCCGCTTATGGCAACTTCTGGTTCGGAGACTCTGGCTGGCCAACTTATGATGTAAGCGTTTGCGTGGATGGGCCGTGCAAAGCGTTTATCCCTCTCGCGCTGAAGAACTATCCGTGAGGGCGGCCCAACCCCTCGCTGTAGCCGACGCTTCGCTCGCTCGGCCGCAACGGCTGAGCGCGGCACCGTTAGGCCGCCAGACCCGTACACGGGTTTCGCCCACGGCAGTGAATTCGAGTGAAGCATGGAAGTGCAAAATGAAACGCTTGTTGAGTATCGCCCCGGAACCAGCGAAAAGGCTGCCCGAACCATGGGAGGGGAATTGGGGGTGATAAACACGGATGGCACAGGGCCTCAGCGTGTAGCAGACCAAGCCGGCCACATAGCGATGTGGACCCCGGATGGTCGTGCTCTGGTATTTGGCCGCATGGTAGCGCTGGAGGATCCTAAAGATCCTCAGGCGCCATTCCGAACCGAACGCTACATGGCAATGGCTGATGGATCAGGCCTGAAACTTCTCTTAACTGATGAGAGCGCTGATGGGATCCAACCCCTCGGATGGTCCCAAAGTGAACAGATCTTCTATTCCGCGAAAATCACCCTATGTCAAAACCCTCTAATTGGACTACTCTCCCCGCCCAGGTTCCCCATGGATTCCTGCGGAAGCCCCCATTTCCACTATTCCGGGTTGCGTTAAGATAAAGGGTGGGGTGAGGGCGGAGTGTCCGTAAGTTACAGGCCGACAGAGGCCAACCCGCACCCCCCTGAAACCAAACAAAGCCTTCGCGGAGGTCTTCCGATGGAGATCCTCTATGTGGTGGCGGAGGCGGCGCCTTTCGTGAAAGTGGGCGGGCTGGCGGATGTGGCCTATGGGCTCCCCCGGGCGTTGCGGGCCCTGGGCCACGATGTGCGGGTGATCCTCCCCCGTTATCGCAGGATCAACGGCTCCGCTTATAACCTGCGCCCCCTCCGCCCTCCCATCCCGGTCCCCGTGGGCTTAACCGGCGAAACCCGCTTGGTGGAGGTTGAGATCAGTGAGGCCACCGGCGTTCCCACCTATTTCATTTGGGAGGAACATTACTTCGGCCGCGATGAGGTCTATGGCTACCCCGATGACCCCCAGCGTTTTATCTTCTTCTGCCGGGCGGTCCTGGCCTTCATGCGCCACATGGACGAGCGGCCGGAGGTCCTCCATGGCAACGACTGGCACACCGGGTTCCTCTTCCTCTGGCTGGCCACCGCCGGCCGGCGGGACCGCTTCTACCGGCCCATCGCCACGGTCTTCACGATCCATAACCTGTCCTATCAGGGGATCACGGGCGACGCCCTGCTGGCCTTCGGGGGGATCCACGAGCATGTGGACCGGCTGGAGGTCGAGCCGCCCGGCCATATCAACTGGCTCGCCCGCGGGATCGCCCATGCCGACGCCGTGAACACCGTGAGCCCCCGCTACGCCCGGGAGATCCTGACCCCGGAGTTCGGCTTCGGCCTCGAGCCGCTCCTTCAGCGCCGGGCCGATCGGCTCTTCGGCATCCTCAACGGCCTCGACCCCGAAGCCTGGGATCCCCGCTCCGATCCCGCCCTGGCCGCTCGCTTTGATGCTGGGAGCCTGGAACGGCGGGCGGAGAACAAGCGGGCCGTTCAGCAGGCCTTTGGCCTGCCCGTGCGAGGAGAGATCCCGCTCTTCGCCTTCATCGCCCGATTGATCGAGCAGAAAGGGGTAGAGCTGTTGCTGGAGACCGCGGACGCCCTGTTCGCCCGGGGCATCCAGCTCGCCCTCCTGGGGAACGGGATGCCGGAGTATGAGGCGGCCTTCGCCGAATGGCCCTCCCGCTTCCCGGGCCAGGCCGGGGTGCGGATCGCTTTCGATGAAAACCTCTCCCGCCTGCTTTACGGCGGGGCGGATGTGTTCCTCATGCCCTCGAAATTCGAGCCATGCGGCCTGGGCCAGATGATCGCCATGCGCTACGGCGCCCTCCCCCTGGTCCACGCGGTCGGCGGGCTGGCGGATACCGTGCGGGATGTGAGCCAGGAGGATGGAACGGGTTTCGTGTTCGCCCCGTTCACCGGGGAAGCCTTCCTGGCCGCCGTCGATCGCGCCCTGACCCTCTACCGGGATCCTGCCGCTTGGCGGGCGGTCCAGCGCCGGGCCATGGCCCAGGATTTCTCATGGACCGCCTCCGCCCGGGCTTATGAGGATCTTTACCGGCGGGCGCTCGCATGGCATAATCCATAGTGGGCGGCTATGCGGAACAGACAGGCACGCGGGTTGAACCTCACAGAACTTTGAGGGCGGAAAAGCGATTTTATGCGCACGGTCGCGATGATCCTGGCGGGCGGCAAGGGCACCCGCCTGAGCATCCTCACCCAGAAGCGGGCCAAGCCCGCGGTCCCTTTCGCGGGGAAATACCGGATCATCGATTTCACCCTCTCCAACTGCGTCAACTCCGGGATCTACCTCGTCGGCGTATGCACCCAGTTCCGGCCCCGCTCCCTCCATGAGCACATCGGCAGCGGCGCCCCGTGGGATCTCAATGGCTTCCACCGGGGGGTCTGGATCCTCACCCCCTACCTGGGGCGGGCGGACTCCGACTGGTATCAGGGGACGGCGGACGCGATCTACCAGAACCTGGACTTCATCGAGCACCACCGGCCCACCCACGTGCTGATCCTGGCCGGCGACCACGTTTACAAGATGAACTACACCCCGATGATCCGTCTGCACACCGAGAAAAACGCCGACCTGACCATCGCCGCCCTTCCGGTGGCTCCCGAGGAGGCCTCACGGTTCGGCATCTTAGAGACCGATGAGGAAGGCCGGGTGATCCGCTTCGAGGAGAAGCCGATCCGTCCCCGGGGAACCCTGGCCTCCATGGGGATCTATGTGTTTCGCCCGGAGGTGTTGCGCGAAGTCCTCATCGAAGACGCACGGGATCCGAACAGCAGCCACGACTTCGGGAAAGATGTGATCCCCCGCATGATTGAGGCCTATCGGGTCTACGCTTACCGGTTCAGCGGCTACTGGGTCGATGTAGGAACGGTGCAGGCCTACTGGGAGGCCCACATGGATTTGCTGGCGGACAACCCGCCCCTGGATCTCCACGATCGGGAATGGATCATCCACACCCGCAGCGAGGAGCGGCCGCCGGTCAACATCCGCACCGGCGCCCACGTCGCCCACAGCCTGATCTCCGACGGCTGTATCATCGAAGGGACCGTGGAATACAGCGTGCTCTCGCCGGGCGTGCGGGTGAAGCGCGGCGCCGTGGTCCGCTATTCGGTGGTGATGACCGACTCCGTCATCGAGCCGGGGGCGGTGGTGGATCGCTGCATCGTGGACAAAAACGTGGTCGTGGGGGCAGAGGCGCATCTGGGCTACGGGATGGACTACAGCCCCAACCGGCTGGGGGATCTGTCATCGGGGCTGACGCTGGTGGGGAAGAACGCCATCATCCCCCCCCACGCCCGCGTGGGCCGCAACTGCATCATCGCCAGCGATGTAGTCCCCGAGGATTTCCCGGATCTTCACATCCCCAGCGGCAACACCATCGGAGCCATCGCGCCCATTTGACAAGGAAGCCGAATGGCCGGGCTCTTATCCGTTCTCCCGAACCAGCAGGCTCAACCCGAAGCTGACGATCGAAAGCAGCACCGCGCCGATCAGGGCGGCGAGGAACCCGTGCACCTCGAGGGGGGTGAGCGCGGCCACGAGATACAGAATGACCGCGTTCACAACGAAGGTGAAGAGCCCCAGGGTGAGCAGGTTGAGGGGCAGCGTGATGAACAGGAGGATGGGACGGATCAGGGCATTGGCCAGCCCGAACACCAGGCCGGCCAGCAGGAAATCCGTCAGCCCGGAACCGGCCCGGAAGGAAACCCCCGGATAGATCCGGGAGACCACCCACAGGGCAATGGTGTTCAGGATCCAGCGCATCAGAAAGTGCCGCATCTGTTCTCTCCCGCAGTGGAGTGGGCACGCTCCGGCGTTCTCTAAATTCCCTTCCCTTTGAATGGAACTCGCCGCGCAGGCAGGCCGCCGGGCGGTTATTCCCAATTATAGGCGAGGACCGGGCCGACAGATCCATCCAGGGAGATGGGAAAAGGGCGTGCGGCCGTCTGGTCGCCCTCGCGCTGACGCGGTAAGATCCGATCGGACATGCGACGCTGGATTCCCATCTGGGAAACCCGATGTCTTCATCCTTCGGGGCCAGGCCGCCCTCCGCACCCCATTAGCGGGTCGGGAATGGGACGGCAAAGCCCCACCCTATCCGCGAACGAGGAGGATATCATGCACCGGCGCATGAAGATAGCGGGGCTGCTCCTGCTGAGCGGAGCGGCCCTGGCGTTCGCTTTCTCCCCCGCCCTGCGGGCAGCAGCCCACGATTTCCTCCAGGGCTTCCGCTTCCGCCGCCTCCTCGTCATCCCGTATACGTTCTCCATGCCCGCCGCGACCGGGGAAACCCTCTCAGGGATCCTTGGCGGCGATCTGGCCTTCGAACCCGCGGAGCCCCGGACAGTCCAGCGCCTCGCTGAAGCGGAGGCGCTCCTGGGTTTCCCTGTGCGCTCACCAGCGGGCGTGCGGGAGTTCCTCACCCTGCAGGTGATGCCGGCGGCCTCCGTTCGCTGGACCGTCGACGTGAACCACCTGCGGGAAGCGCTGCATGGGGCGGGGGCGGATGACGTGATCGTCCCCGAGGCGCTCCACGGGACGGTCCTGACGATGACGGTGGGGCCGATTCTGCTGGCCACCTTTGAAGCGGAGGGCATCCCCTATGGCTGGGCCCAGGCCCCCCTGCCCGCTTACACGATGGAGCCGGAAGGGGACATCCGGCCGCTGGCGGAGGCTGCCCTGCGGCTGATGGGGATGCCTGCGGAGGAGGCGCGGCGGCTGGCCCGGACCGTGGACTGGCAGACGACGCTGCTGCTGCCCATCCCCATGGCCCCTGGGATGACCCTCGAAGTGGAATCCATCTCCATCGAGGGGCGAGAGGCGACGCTTTTCACCTTCCCCCAGGCGGCCCACACACCGGGCGGGGAGGCCCTGCCGGTCCGCTTCCTGCTGTGGCACGATGAGGCCTTCCTTTACCTGATCGGCGGGCCGGGCGCGGAGACCGGCCGGCTGATCGCCTGGGCCCGCTCGATCCGCTGAAAGACCGCTGCCGCCGATCCCTATCCCGGGGAAGATCTCTGGGGTGGGTGGGATCACTGCGAGCCATTGCCCCGTCAGGAGATGGGGATGAGGGACACCTGGATCATTGAGACCGATGGCCTGCGGAAGGTGTTCGGGGATCGGGTGGCGGTGGCGGACCTCACGCTCCAGGTCGCGGAAGGGGAGGCCTTCGGCTTCCTCGGCCCCAACGGGGCCGGCAAGACCACCGCCCTCAAGATGCTCCTCGGCTTGATCCGTCCCACCGCCGGGACCGGATGGGTGCTGGGGCGGCCCCTGGGCGACCGCCATGCCCGTCGGGCCATCGGCTTCCTGCCCGAGGGCTTCGCCTTCCCCGACTGGCTCACAGCGGAGGAGATCCTGGGGTTCCACGGCCGCCTCGCCGGCGTGGACCCCCATCGCCTGCGGCGCCGGATCCCGGAGCTGCTGGAGCATGTCGGCCTGACCGCGGAAGCGCGGCGCCCCTTCCGCACATTCTCCAAGGGCATGCGGCAGCGCCTGGGGCTGGCTCAAGCATTCCTCCACGAGCCCCGCCTGGTCTTCCTGGATGAGCCGACCTCAGGCCTGGACCCTGCCGGTCGGATCCTGGTGCGGGATTTCCTGCGGGAGCAGAAAGGCCGCGGGGTCACGATCTTCCTGAACTCCCATCTGCTGAGCGAAGTGGAACGGGTCTGCGACCGCGTGGCGTTCATCAAGGCCGGGAAGGTGGTAGAGACAATGGATTTGCGAGCGGAGGAGGCCGCCACGCTGGTCCTTCAGCTGGGCCGGATTCCCCCGGGCCTGGAGGCGGAGCTGCAAGCCTGGGGGGACGTGCTGGCCCGGTCCGATAACCGCCTGACCCTGCGGCTGGCGCCCGGCCGTCGCCCGGCGGATCTCGCTCGCTGGATGGTGGGCCAGGGGCTGGACCTGGAGGCGATGATCCCCCAGCGCCCCTCGCTGGAGGAGATGTTCCTTCAAGTCGTGGGGATGGAGATGGGGTAAGCCCGAGGGGAGCCCGGCGGCGCAAGCCATGGTCTACCGGAGCTGCTCCTTGAGCCACGCGGCGATGGCTTCCACATCCTCCCGGCTCAGATCGAACCAGCGGATGCGCGGGTCGTTCAGGCGGAACCAGTTATACTGGTGATGCACGAAATCCCGGGTAGCGGATTGGATCTGCCGGATCGCCTCCTCCAGGGAGATCTCACCGCGCAGATGGGCCCCGATCTGCCGATACCCTAACCCCGTCATCGCCGGGAGATCCCACGGATAGCGCTCCGCCAGCCGGCGCACCTCTTCCACCAGCCCCTGGGCGATCATCCGCTCCACCCGTTCATCGATCCGCCGGTAGAGCTCCGCTCGGGGACGGGTCAGGCCGATGAGGAGCGTCCGATAGGGGGGCGGGTTCTTCCGCCGCTGGGCGGAAAAGGGCTTCCCCGTCTGATAGCAGACTTCCAGGGCGCGGATCACCCGACGGACGTTGCGCGGATCAATGAAGGAGGCGGCTTCGGGATCCAGGCGCCGCAGCTCCTCATAAAGGGCCTGCGGCCCTTCCCGCCGCGCCCGCTCCTCCAGGGCGCGGCGCAGCTCGGGGTCCGGTGGGGCGGGCGGGATCTGCCACCCTTCCACCACCGCCCATACGTAAAGGCCGGTTCCCCCAACCAGGAAGGGCAACCGCCCCCTACGGTGGATCCCCTCGATGGCCTCGTAAGCCATGCGCTGATATTCGGCCAGGGTCAACGGGCGGTCCGGATCCGTCACATCGATGAGGTGATGGGGGACGCGGGCGCGTTCCTCCGGCGTCGGCTTCGCCGTCCCGATATCCATTCCCCGGTAGATCTGACGGGAGTCCGCGGAGACGATTTCCCCCTGGAAGCGCTCCGCGAGCTCCAGAGCCACCTCGCTCTTGCCGACAGCCGTCGGCCCCACGATGGCCACCAGGGGACGATCCGGGGAAGAGCGCTCCGCCATCCGCCCGCCGCTCAGAGGACTTCCGCGATGAGCCCGCCCAGGAGGGCGGTGACCAGGCCCAGATAAAGAAAACAATGGAGCGTCGCCAGGGTGCCGAGGACGGGGAGGCCCGGGGCAAGCCGATAGAGGAGCAGCAAAAGGAAATCGAGAAGGATCAGGCCCACCCCAATCATAACAGGCAGGCCCTTATAGCGGGCCAGGAATTCCGCCGTGTGCTCGATCCAGCGATTCAGCGTCGACATCTCGAGAAGCCCGCCGGGTAACCCATCGTGCGACCCGTAAGAGGGGGAGAAGCCCCCGGGGCCCGCCCCTACAGGTTCCAGGCCACCGAGTAGCGGGGCGTTGCCTCCGCCTCCCCAAGTTCCAGGTAAGGCCGGAAGGGGGCCAGCAGCCGGCCGGGCAGGCGCCCGAAGAGGGTCACCTCGCTGTCCGTATGGGCCTCCCATTCCACCACGCCCTGCTCGTAGAACAGGGCGATGAGATCCCCACGGCTCAGGGGCAACCGCACCCGCACCGGCGTGAGGCTCCGGTAGAGGATCGCCTCCACCTTCCGCAACAGGTCCTCCAGGCCGATGCCGTAAGCGGCCGAGATGGCCACGAAATCCGGATGCTCCGCCGCCAGCGCCCGCGCCACCTCCGGGTCCGGGAGCCGATCGATCTTGTTGAGAGCGGTGATCATCGGGATGTCCCGCACCCCGATCTCCCGCAAGGTCTGGATCACCACCCGGGCCTGCTGGAGGGCGTTGGGATGGGTGATATCCAGGACGTGGAGGATGAGATCGGCTTCGTTGATCTCCTCCAGGGTAGCCCGGAAGGCCGCCACCAGGGGGTGGGGGAGCTTCTGGATGAACCCCACCGTGTCGGTGAAGAGCGCGACCCCGCCCTCCGGGAGCTTCACCCGGCGGGTGGTGGGATCCAGGGTGGCAAACAGCTGGTCGGCCACCAGGACATCGGCCCCGGACACCGCGTTAAGCAGGGTGGATTTGCCGGCGTTGGTGTAACCGACCAGGGCGACCACGGGGAGCTGGGCCCGGCGCCGGCGCTCCCGGTAACGCTGGCGATGGGCCCGCACCTCCTCCAGCTCCTTCTTGAGATGGGCGATGCGATCCTTGATCCGCCGGCGGTCGATCTCCAGCTGCTTCTCACCAGGCCCTCGCAGGCCCACCCCGCTGATCCCGCCCCGGCCGAAGGAACCCCCCGCCTGCTGGGCGAGATTCTGCCAGCGACGGGTCAGTCGGGGGAGGCGATACTCATACTGGGCCAGCTCCACCTGGAGGGCTCCCTCGCGGGTGTGGGCGTGCTGGGCGAAGATATCAAGGATCAGGGCCGTGCGGTCCAGCACGCGGACCTCGTCGCCGAAGGCGTTTTCCAGGTTGCGCTGCTGGGAAGGGGAAAGCTCGTCGTCGAAGATGACCATATTGGCGTGCATGGCCCGCACCAGGGCTTTGATCTCCTCGACCTTCCCGGGCCCGATGTAGGTGGCCGGATGGATACGACGGAGCCGTTGCACCGCGCGGCCGACCACCTCCACCCCCGCGGTGCGGGCCAGCTGCGCGAGCTCATCCAGGGAATCCTCCACCGGCAGCAACCCCGGCTTGCCGTAGATCTCGGTGCCCACCAGCACCGCTCGATCCACGGGAGCCACCGTCTCCTGCGTTCCGCGCCCGATCGCACACCTCCGTCCCGCGGTTTCCTGGAAATCGAATCTGCGCCCTCCAGCTCCCCATCCGGGAGGCCGAACCCTGTCCTGGCCCTCCCCGGGCTCCAGAGGCGCTTGCCGGAAAGCCGGCCACGGAATCCTTTTAAATGGGAGAGCCAGCGGGCGGCAGAGCGGCCCGCCGACCGTCCCTTTCCTCTCCTCATCGCGGGCGGCTTTCCCGATACGCCGTCCAGACGGCCCAGCCGAAGACCAGGGCCTCGAAGATCGCGGCGGCGATCAAATAGGGCACGTGGCTCATCGCGCCTCACCCCAGGGAAGCGTGGAAGGCCTGGATGCGACGCACCGCCTCCTCGAGGCGGGGGACCGGCTGGACGAGGGAGATCCGGATATAGCCTTCGCCGGCCTCGCCGAACATCGCCCCGGGGGCCACCGAGACCCCGGTCTCCTCCAGGAGGCGGGCGGCGTAATCCGCGCTGCGCCATCCCGACGGAAGGCGCGCCCATACATAAATCGTGGCACGGGGCCGCTCCGCCGTCAAGCCGGCGGCGTTCAGGCCGTCCACCACCACGTCCCGCCGCCGGGCGTATTCCGCATTGCGCTCGGCCATCCACTCGTCGTCATGGGTGAGGGCGATGGCCGCCGCCTCCTGGATGGGTCGGAAGTGGCCCGAGTCGATGTTGCTCTTGAGCTGCGCCACTGTGCCCACCACCTCCGGATTTCCCACCAGCATCCCCACGCGCCAGCCGGCCATGTTGTGGGATTTCGAGAGGGAATAGAACTCCACGGCCACCTCTTTCGCCCCCGGGATGCTGAGAACACTGGGGGCCCGGTAGCCATCGAAGGCGACGTCGGCGTATGGGTTGTCGTAGGCCAGGAGCAGGTTGTGCCGGCGGGCGAAGGCCACCGCCTCCGTCAGGAACTCGAGGGTGGGACAGGCCGCGGTCGGGTTGTTGGGGTAATTCAGCCAGAAGACCTTCGCCCGGGCCAGGACCTCGGAGGGGATCTCCGAGAGATCCGGGAACCAGCCCCGCTCCTGTCGCAATGGCATGTAGAAGACATCGGCCCCAGCCGCCAGGGCGCCATCCGTGTAGGTGGGATACCCCGGGGAGGGGACCAGGGCGATGTCCCCCTGGCTCAGGTAGGCCAGGCTGAGGTTGAAGATCCCCTCTTTGGAGCCGATGAGGATCAGGACCTCGCGGTCGGGGTCGAGCTCGACGCCGAAGCGGCGGGCGTAGAAGCGGGCCACCGCCTGGCGCAACGCCGGGATCCCCCGGTAGCCGGCGTAGCCGTGGGCGCGGGGGTCCCGCGCGCTTCTTTCGAGCGCGTCGAGGATGAAAGACGGGGGGGCCATGTCCGGGCTGCCGATGTCCAGGCGGATGATATCGCGACCCTGGGTCTGCAGCTCCGCGATCCGCCGCTCTAAGGCGGCGAAGGGATAGGGCTTCAGACGTCGCATGCGCTCCGAAGGGGCTGGCGGCATCTTCCCTTCACCTCCAACGTTTCCGTGCATTTTAACTCAGGCCGGGCGGATTACGGTAACCCTGACCCGGCCGCAAAGCCCGATCGGCAAGCGAGGGGTGGCTACGCGACCCCGGCCCTTTGCAACGCCTGCAGGTGGACAGGCTTCAGGGCGGCGTAGATGAACGCGTGGGCCGGCGTGGGAACCCCGTGGCGCTGGCCGAGGCGGACGACCGCCCCGCTCATTGCCTCGATCTCCAGCGGGCGGCCCGCCTCCACATCCCGCTGCATCGAGGCGGTCGCGCCAGAGGCCAGGTGGTCGATGAAAGCCATCGTCTGGGGCACCGCATCCGGGTCCAGGATCACGCCCTCCGCCCGGGCCACCGCCTCGATCTCGCGCATGGCCTGCTCCAGCAACGCCCGGGTTTCCGGAACCTCCCGCCAGGCCCCTACCGGGAGGCGCACGACGCTCCCCACCCCACCGATGGAAGCGATGAACAGGAACTTGGTCCACAGCACCTTCCGGATCTCCGCCGTCGCTTCCCCTTCGGTGCCGGCCTCCGCGAAGGCGCGGGCGATGGCCTGGGCCCGCGGGGTGAGCCGGCCGTCGAGCTCCCCGACCACGATCCGACGGAAGGCGCTCTCCTGCCGGATCACGCCCGGGGCCTCGATCCGGGAGACCACCCAGACGGCCCCGGCCAGCGTCCGTTCCGCCCCTACCACGGCGGCCACCTGATCGGGCGCCTCGACGCCGTTCTGGGTGGTCAGCACCACCCCTTCTGGCCCCAGCAGGCGCGGGAGGGCCTCCACCGTCTCTGGGATGTGATAGGTCTTCACCGCATACAGGACCAGATCCGCCGGCGGCGCTTCCTCCGGCCGATCCGTAGCCCGCACCGGGTGGAGATGGAAATCCCCGTGGACGCTGTGCACCTGGAGCCCCCGGGCGCGCATGGCCTCCAGATGGGAACCCCGAGCGACGAAGGTGACCTCGTGGCCTGCACGGGCCAGCAGCGCCCCAAAATAGCCACCCAACCCCCCACTTCCGAACACCGTCACGCGCATGGTCTCGCCCCTCCGGGGTTCACAGGATAACCGCTTGTGGCTGTCCACCCCGCCGGCATGACCCCTGGCTCCTCCCGGAAGGCTCTGCCGCCTCCTCAACCCACCGCCGCATCATCCGTGATCTCCAGCCCCCGGTCGATGATCTCGAGGCCCTCCATGAGCTCCTCCTCCGTAATGCACAGCGGAGGGTTGGTGAAGAACGTGTTCCAGCGGATGAACGTATAAAGGCCGTTCTCGAGGAAGAACGCCCGCAGGCGGTTCATGATCCCCATCTCCGAAGGCCGGGCGTTAAAGGGGACCAGAGGCTCGCGGGTCTCGCGGTTCCGAACCAGCTCGATCACTCCGAAGAGGCCGATGCTCCGCACATCCCCCACGCTGGGATGACGCTCCTTCAGGCGGGCCAGCTCCCGCGCCAGGATCTCCCCCATCCGCCGCGCGTTCTCGATCAGGCGGTCCTCCTGATAGACCTGGAGGGTGGCGATGGCCGCGGCCAGACAAAGGGGATGCGAGTTATACGTCAGGCCTCCCGGGAAGGGGCGCTCGCGGAAGAACTCCGCGATCCGCTCCGAGAGCAGGACGGCGCCCAGGGGGAGATACCCCGAGGTCAGCCCCTTGGCCACCGTCATCAGATCGGGGACCACATTCCAGTGATTCACGGCAAACCACTCCCCGGTGCGGCCGAAGCCGCTCATCACCTCATCGCAGATGAGCAGGATGCCGTAGCGATCACAGATCTCCCGCAGGCCCTCCAGATAGCCCTCCGGCGGGATGATGATCCCGTTGGTCCCGGTGACGGTCTCAATGAACACCGCCGCGACCGTATGGGGGCCTTCCAGCTGGATCACATCCTCGATATGGTTCAGGCAGTCCAGCGTGCATCGCTCCTCCCGCATGCACCAGCGGCAGCGGTAACGATAGGGGTCGAACACGTGGATGACCCCCGGGATGCCCGGCTCCGCCGGCCAGCGTCGGGGATCCCCGGTGAGGGTGATGGCACCCGCCGTGGCGCCGTGGTAGGACCGGTAGCGGGCGATGATCTTGTGGCGGCCGGTGTAAAGGCGCGCGATCTTGATCGCGTTCTCATTGGCGTCCGCCCCGCCCAGCGTGAAGAAGACCTTGTTAAGATCCCCCGGGGCGATCTCCGCCAGCATCTGGCCCAGGCGGGCGCGGGGCTCGGTGGCCATGAACGGGTTCACGTAAGGCAGGCGGGCGGCCTGCTCCTGGATCGCCCGGATCACCCGTTCGTCGCCGTGGCCGATGTTGACGTTCATCAGCTGAGAGTTGAAATCCAGATAGCGACGGCCCCGGGCGTCCCAGAAATAAACCCCCTTCGCCCGGACCACCGGGATGGGATCGACAGCATCCTGGGCCGACCATTCGTAGATCGTGTATCGCCGGCAGAGGGCGACGATTTCCTCAGCGCTCATCGGGGAAAGGGTTTCGACCATGGCGACCTCCCGGCCGAGCGGTAGCCGATCGGGTTACGTGATAGAATGATAGTGAAGCTGGCAGATCCCGCCAACCGGCGCCATGTCGGCAAATCTCCAATCAGGAGGTGGCTCCCTGAACACCCTGGATCTGGCGCATCGGATCGTGGACGCCATCCTCGACAAGAAGGGGATGGATGTGGTGCTGATGGACATCCGGGCCCGTGCCACGTTCGCCGATTACTTCATCATCTGCACGGGAACCTCGGAACGACAGCTGAAGGCGATTGTGGAGGGCATCGCGGAGGCCACCGCGCAAGGCTACCGGGTCGATCCGGCCCGGGTAGAAGGGGATCCGGCCTCGGGGTGGGTGTTGATGGACTACGGGGACATCATCGTTCACATCTTCGCGCCCCCCCAGCGCCGCTACTACGACCTGGAGTCCCTTTGGCGCGGGGCCCCCATTCTGGTGCGCGCCCAGTGAGGAAAGGGCGATCGGGAGGATGGGGGATAGGCCCCTCCCAGGACTCTTGGGTCGTTGAACTGAAGAAATCCGGGGTGAGGGCCGCCTTCAGCGTCCTCCCCTCCGCGCCCGCCGGAAATCGAAAGGTCCCAGTCGGATGGGAAGGACTCCATCTCTGCAACCTATCCAGTGATAAGGGAGAGGCCTCTCGTGACTTTACACTATGAGGAGACGCTGGAGCGCCTGGATCGCATCCTGAAGGCGCTTCGGCCGGAGCCCGCGTCCCGGGAGGACGAGAGGGAAGAGGCCCCAGAGGGATTCCCGGTGTTGATCGTGGGGTTGGGGAACCCGGGTCCCGAGTATGCCCGCAACCGCCATAATGTGGGCTTCCGGGTCGTGGATGTGTTCGCCCAGGCCCATCAAATGGCCTTCCGGCGGATCCTGCATCAAGCTCTAATCGCCGAGGGGCGTCTGGCCGGGCAGCGGGTGATCCTGGCCAAACCCCAGACGTTCATGAACCTGAGCGGGCGCTCCGTGCGCCCCCTGGTTTCGTATTACCGGGTGCCTTTAAACCGGCTGCTGGTCGTGTACGATGATATGGATCTCCCCCTTGGGGCGATCCGGCTGCGGCCCCGGGGCAGCCCGGGCGGCCACAACGGGATGAAATCCATCGTCCAGGCGCTGGGGACGATGGACTTCCCCCGCCTGCGGGTCGGCATCGGGCGCCCCCCGGGCCATATGAACCCGGCCGATTACGTGCTCCAGGACTTCCGGCCGGATGAGGAGGAGATCCTGGAGGGAGTGCTTCATCGGGCCGCGCAGGCCATCCGCACGTTTATCGAGGAGGGGCTGGAAGCAGCGATGAATCGCTTCAACGTCCAGCCGGCGATGCGGCCGGCGGGGAAGACGGGCGAGTAGCTCAGGGGTGAGAGCATCCGCCTTACAAGCGGAGGGTCGCAGGTTCGAGTCCTGCCTCGCCCATGCGGGAGAAGGGGCGCGGATGGCGCCCCTTCTTTTACGGAGATGCCCGGGAGGGCAGCCCGCCGCGGGGTGAAGTGGGCCTCCGGCCAATGGCCGGCCTCCGGGCGTCGAATGAATTCGACCTTGATGGGCCTTCGGCCGATGGCCGGCCTGCGCCGGCCGTTACGTCGGCGGAGGCCGACGTTCGGCGCAGAGCGCCCGGAAAGGCCGATTTCAATCGGCGTGAGAGGCCAGCGGCTGGCGTGAGTGTCGAATGAATTCGACCTCGAGAGGCCTCCGGCCAATGGCCGGCCTCCGCCGGCCGAAAGGCCTTCCGTGTCGGCCTTCGCCGACGCGAGGCGCGGAGCGCCTCACGAGGCCGATTTCCATCGGCACATCCGCCGACGTTCGGCGCAGAGCGCCCAATGAGGTTGATTTCCATCGGTGCAATGGGTCGGGGCGAGTGCCCGAGGACCCGGAATCGCTGAGGAAGGCGCCATGGACAGCCGGTATGCGGTGGTGCATTACGCAGAGATCGGGCTGAAAGGTCATAATCGGGGCTTCTTCGAGCGGATGCTGGCCCGGCGGATCGAGGAGCGCCTGCAGGATATCGGGCCTGCTTCGGTGGAGCGTCTGCCCGGACGGCTCCTCGTTCGCCTTCCGCGCCCGATCCCGGAGGCGATCTGGGTCGAGCGCCTTCGCACCGTGTTCGGGATCGCCTATTTCGCCCCGGCGATCCCTGCCGCGAAAGACCTCCACGTCATTACGGAGATCGTTCTTCGCCACCTCCCCTCCGAGCCTGTGCCCTCTTTCTGTGTTCGAGCCTCCCGCGCGGATAAATCGTTCCCCCTGACCTCCCAGGAGATCGAGCGGCACATCGGCGCAGCGATCCAGCGCCAGACGGGCTGGCGGGTGGATCTCGAGGAGCCAGCCTGGGTGGCCTACATCGAAATCGCCACCAACACCGCCCTCATTTACTTCGCCCGCCATCGAGGCCCCGGGGGATTGCCGGTGGGGGTGAGCGGGCGGGTGGGCCTGCTGCTCTCCGGCGGCATCGACTCCCCTGTGGCGGGTTACTTCATGCTGAAACGGGGCTGCGAGGTGATCCCCATCCATTTCCACAGTGGGCCCTTCGGGGATTGGGCGGCCTCGGAGGCGAAGGCGATGGCCATCGTCCGTCAGATGCGCCCTTATGGGATGCCGTCCTGGCTGTATGTGGTGCCCATCGGAGAGCCTCAGCGGGCCATCGTCCTGGCCGCCCCCGCGCCCTATCGCCTGATCCTTTACCGTCGGCTGATGGTGCGGGTGGCGGAAGCCCTCACCCGACAGGAAGGCGGGCTAGCCCTGGTCACCGGGGATTCCCTGGGACAGGTGGCCTCTCAAACTTTAGAAAGCCTGACGGCGATTGAGGACGCGGCGGCCATGCCGATCCTGCGGCCCCTCATCGGGCTGGATAAGGTGGAGATCATCGATCGGGCGCGGGCCATCGGAACCTATGAGCTCTCGATCCTGCCCGGCGAAGATTGCTGTCAGTTCTTGATGCCCCCCCGGGTCATCACCCGCCCCTCCCTGGAGACCGTTCGGGAGATCGAAGGCCGGGTGAGGATGGAGGAGCTGGTGCAGCAGGCGCTGGGCCAGGCCATGCGCGTCCCGGTGAGCGATCCAGCGCCCATGCCTTCGGTTCACCGCTGGACCACACCATAGCGCGCAGCTGAACTTCCCCTTCACCAGGAGGCCATCATGTCGACGCCGACCTTGCTTCGATCTGCAGATTACATCGAAATGGAGGACACTTACAGCGCCCCCAATTATCAACCCATCGATGTGGTCATCGCGTGGGCGGAAGGGGTATGGGTGTATGATGTGGAAGGGCGCCGCTATCTGGACGGCCTGAGCGGCTATTCGGCGCTGAACCAGGGCCACCGGCATCCCCGCATCATCCGGGCCCTGATCGAGCAGGCCGGGCGGGTGACCCTCACCTCCCGGGCTTTCCGCAACGACCAGCTCGGCCCCTTCCTGAAGGAGCTGTGTGAGCTGCTGGGATATGAGAAGGCCTTGCCGATGAACACCGGGGCCGAGGCCGTAGAGACCGCCATCAAGACGGCCCGCAAATGGGGTTACCGGGTAAAGGGCGTCCCGCGGGATCAGGCGGAGATCATCGTGTGCGAGGGAAATTTCCACGGCCGGACCACCACCATCATCAGCTTCTCCACGGTGCCCCAGTATCGGGAAGACTTCGGCCCTTACACCCCCGGCTTCGTGAGCATCCCATATGGGGATGCGGAAGCCCTGGAGCGGGCGATCACCCCGAACACCGTCGCGTTCCTGGTGGAGCCGATCCAGGGCGAAGGGGGCGTGCGGGTGCCGCCGCCCGGATATCTGGCCCGGGCCGCCGAGATCTGCCGCCGGCACAACGTGCTCTTCATCGCCGATGAGATCCAGACCGGCCTGGGGCGAACCGGCAGACTGCTGGCCTCCTGGTGGGAGGACGTGCAGCCCGATATGGTGATCCTGGGCAAGGCCCTCGGCGGGGGCGTGCTGCCGATCTCCGCGGTGGTCTCCCGACGGGAGATCCTGGGTGTGTTCCGGCCGGGCGATCATGGGAGCACCTTCGGGGGCAACCCGCTGGCCGCCGCGGTGGCCCGGGAGGCGTTACGGGTGATCGTGGAGGAAGGTCTGCCGGAGCGCGCAGCGGCCCTGGGCGAGCAAGCGATGGAGCGCCTGCGGGCGATCCGCAGCCCCTACGTCAAAGAAGTGCGCGGCCGCGGTTTGCTCATCGGCATTGAGCTCCATCCCGAGGCCGGCGGGGCGCGGCGTTTCGCCGAGGCCCTGAAGGAACGGGGCATACTGGTGAAAGACACCCACGAACACATCCTCCGCTTCGCCCCGCCCCTGGTGATCTCCCGCGAAGACCTGGACTGGGCGCTGGATCAGATCCAGGAGGTGCTGGAAGGCTGAAGAGACCGGGTGGAAGCTTCCCCCATCGATCCGTCGACGAAGGCCAGAAAGGGGGCGCCCTCGCTGGGGCGCCCCCTTCTTTTCCCTGTCCGATAACAGGCCCGGCCGATCGGTTACTCCCGGGGGGATGGAGCCAGCAGCCCGGCCAGGGCGCCGATCGCGGCAGATCCCAGGGCCGTCACTACCGCGGGGATTTGATCTCCTCCCCTTCCCATCGCCGTCAGGATCAGCGCGCCCAGGATCGCCGCCAGGCCAATCGCGCCCAGGGCTCCCACCACCATGCGATAAATCCACACATCCGACTGGAGCGGCTCGGGCATGGCCAGCTTTCGAAGCGCCCCCGCTGGATCCTCCCGGATCTGACGGGCCAGCTCCGGATCCCGCTCCACCGCTTCGGCCAGCTCCGCGATGGATCGCATCTGCACTTCTTCACCTCCTGTACGGAACGGCAGGACCACCGAAAACCTTTACGCTCCGCGGCGGGGCCACGGGATTCCTCCAAGCGCTCCGATGGTGAGCAGGAGCGTGAGCAGGCTGATCAGCAGGGCGAAGCCATGGCTTCCGGCGATGAAGGGGCTTCGCATCAGAAAGAGGCGATGGGCCCAGATATGGACCTGATAGAGAAGCATCCCTCCCAGGATCCAGCGAGCGGCCGGTGATCCGCTTCGCCACCAGAAGCCAGCGGCCGCCCCGAAGGCCAGCGCCCAGATCAGCGCAGCCACCCCCAGGTAAGTCCAGGGCCCGTGGAGGCCCTCCTCCGCCCATGCCGGAGGGATCATTCCCAGATAGTAGACGGCCCGCACCCCGTTGCGCAGGGCGAAATACAGCAGCCACAGGGCTCCAGGGAGGCGTCGCCATCGGGTCATCGGATCGCGTCGACCGCGAAGACGATCTTCCCGAAGACCGCCCCGGACTCCAGCAGGCGGTGGCCCTCCCGCGCTCCCTCCTGGGTCAGCGGCAGAACCCGGTCGATCACCGGCCGCAGCCGCCCGGCGAAGATCAACCCCATCACCATCCGGAAATCATGCTGGGTCCCCATGGTGGAGCCCAGGATGCTGATCTGTCGGGAGAACACATACCGGATGTCGAAATCCTCCGGGTTCGGGCCGGAGGTCGCCCCCACCACCAGCAGGCGCCCGCCAGGCCGCAGGCAGCGGATGCTCCTCATCCAGGTGGCCTGTCCCACGTTGTCCACCACCACATCCACGCCCCGCCTCTCCGTCCATTGCCAGACCGCCCGGGACCAGTCCGGCTCCTGGGAGCGGTCGATGACGTGATCCGCCCCCAGGGCGCGGGCCCGCTCCGCCTTCGCGGGGCTTGAGGCCACCACCGCCACTCGCGCGCCCGCCAGCTTCGCGATCTGGAGGGCCGCCGTGTTCACACCCCCGCCAGCCCCCACGATGAGCACGTCCTCCCCGGGCCGGAGGCCACCCCGGGTGATCAGCATGTGCCACGCGGTGAGGAAGACCAGGGAAGCCGCCGCCGCCTCCTCGAAGGGGAAGCCCTCCGGCAGTTTCAAAACATTGCGGGCCGGCACCACCACGTATTCGGCATAGCCCCCTCGCACGTGCTCGCCCAGGATGCCTCCCCGACGGCAGCGGTTGTCCTCCCCCCGCAGGCAGAACTCGCACTGCCCGCAGCTCAGGGTCGCGTTCACCACCACTCGATCCCCCACCTGGATCCCGGAAACCTCGGGGCCGACTTCGGTCACCACCCCGGCCACATCCGAGCCCGGGATGTGCGGCATCTCCAGCCGCAGGGATGGGATCCCCCGCCGCACCCACAGATCCAGGTGGTTCATCGCACAGGCATGGACGCGGACCTGCACCTCGCCCGGCCCCGGGTGAGGGGTGGGAAGGTCCGCCGCTTGCAACACCTCTGGACCTCCGTGCTGGTAGAAAACGATGGCCTTCATGGCGGATCTTCCGCTCCCCGGAGGATATGGGCCTCACACGCTGCTTTTGAACCCCAGGATCTGGCGGGCGATCACCAGGCGCTGGATCTCGCTGGTGCCTTCGTAGATCGTGGTGATACGGGCGTCCCGGAAATAGCGCTCCACCGGCAGCTCCCGGCTGTAGCCCATGCCGCCATGGATCTGGATGGCCTCATAGGTGATCCACTGGGCGGCCTCGCTGGCGAACAGCTTGGCCATGGCCGCCTCCAGGGTGTAGCGCTCCCCGGTGCGCTTGGCCCGCTCCCGTTTCCATGCCGCCTGCAGGGTGAGCAGGCGGGCGGCCTCCAGCTTCACCCGCATGTCCGCCAGCTTCCACTGGATGGCCTGGAACTCCCCGATCTTGCGGCCGAAGGCCTCCCGCTGCTTCGCCCAGGCCAGCGCTGCCTCGTAGGCGGCCTCGGCGATCCCCACCGCCTGGGCCGCGATCCCCACCCGCCCGGCGTCCAGGGTGGTCATCGCGATCCGGAAGCCTTCCCCCTCCTCCCCCAGACGGTTCTCGACCGGGCATTCATAGTGGTCCAGATAGATCTCACAGGTGGCGCTGGCCCGGATCCCCAGCTTCTCCTCTTTCTTGCCCCGGATGAAGCCCGGGCGGTTCGTCTCGATGATGAAGGCGCTGATGCCGTGATGCTTTTTCTCCGGCTCCGTCATCGCGAAGACGACGATGTAATCCGCCACCGGCCCATTGGTGATCCAGGACTTGCGGCCGTTGAGGATATAGACATCCCCTTTGCGCACCGCGCGGGTGCGCATGCCCGCGGCATCGGATCCGGATTGGGGCTCCGTGAGGGCGTAAGCGCCGATCGCCTGCCCGCTGGCCACGGGGGTCACATATTTGCGCTTTTGCTCCTCCGTGCCGAAGGTGAGAATGGGGAAGCAGAACAGGGTGTTGTTGACGGACATGATCGCGCTGTGGGCAGCGTCGGCTTTGGCGATCTCGATCATCGCCAGGGCGGAGGCGATGGCGTCCAGCCCCTGGCCGCCGTATTCCTCGGGGACCTCCAGGCCCATCAGCCCCATGGCAGCCATCTTGCGCACCGTCTCCCATGGGAACTCCCCCGTCTCGTCATAGTGCGCGGCCACCGGGGCGATCTCCTTCTGGGCGAACTCCCGCACCACCTGCTGGAACATGCGATGCTCTTCGGAGAGCTCGAAGTTCAGCCCTGCCTGGGCAAGCAGCTCCACCTCCATCGCAAACCTCCTCGAATCATCAGGTTGTCCTATCCTCCCGATCGAGCTCTCACGCTGGATACGTGTAGAACCCTCGTCCGCTCTTACGGCCCAGCCAGCCGGCGGCCACCATGCGGCGGAGCAACGGCGGGGCGGCGTAGCGGGGATCCTTGAACTCCTCGAACATCGCGTCGGCGATGAACAGCAGGGTGTCCAGCCCCACGAAATCCATCAGGGTGAAGGGGCCCATCGGATGGTTCAGCCCCAGCCGGATCGCCGTGTCGATGTCCTCCATGGTCGCGACGCCTTCCTCCAGGAGCCGGATGGCGTCCAGCAGGTAAGGGATCAGCAGGCGATTGACGATGAACCCCGGACGATCTTTGGAGATCACCACGGTCTTGTTCAGGCGCTCCGCCAGGGCCCGGCCCAGGGCCACCGTTTCCTCGGCGGTTTGCAGCCCCACCACGATCTCCAGCAGAGGCATCACCGGAACCGGGTTGAAAAAATGGAAACCGATCACCCGCTCCGGACGCCGGGTGACGCTCCCCAGCTCCGTGATCGAGAGAGAGGAAGTGTTGCTGGCCAGGACGGCATGGGGGGGGCAGATGCGATCGAGATCGGCGAAGACCCCCTTCTTGGTGTTCATGTCCTCCACCACCGCTTCGATCACCAGATCGCAGGCCCCGAAGTCCGCCATATCCAGCGTGCCCCGGATGCGGCCCCAGGCCGCCTCCATATCGGAGGCGCTCAGCTTCCCCCGCTCCACCGCTTTCGCCATGGAAGCCCGGATGCGATCCAGGCCTTTCTGGAGGAGCTCCGGGTTCACCTCGCGGACGATCACCTGGAAGCCGGCGCGGGCGCACACTTCCGCGATCCCGGAGCCCATCAGACCACAACCGACTATCCCAATGGTTCGCACATCCCGGATGTTCATGATGACCTCCTGCGGCGGGTTCCGTGCAAGTCCTCACTCGATCTCCACCGCCATGGCCACGGCCTCGCCACCCCCCAGGCACAGGGTGGCAATGCCGCGGCGCAGGCCGCGATCCCGCAGGGCGTAGATCAGGGTGACCAGGATGCGGGCGCCGCTGGCGCCGACTGGATGGCCCAGGGCGATGGCCCCGCCGTTCACATTCACCCGGCTCCAGTCCCACCGGTATCCCTGCTGCTCCATGGCTTTGGCGTCGGCCAGGACCTGAGCGGCGAAGGCCTCGTTGATTTCGATGAGATCCACCTCCTCCCAGCGCCAGCCGACCCGCTCCAGCAAACGGGGGATCGCTTTCGCCGGAGCGTAGAACAGCCATTGGGGGTCGACCGCCGCCTGCGTGTAGCCCACAATCCGGGCCAGCGGCGGGATCCCCATGGCCTCCGCCTTCGCCCGGCTCATCACCACCACGGCGGCCGCGCCATCGTTCAAACCCGGGGAATTGCCGGCCGTGACACGACCGTTGGGCCGGAAAGCCGGCCGGAGCCGGGCCAGGGCCTCCATGGACGTGTCCCGTCGGGGCCCCTCATCGGTGTCCACCACCCGTGTCCCTCCCTTGCCATCGGGCACCTCCACCGGCACGATCTCCGCCCGGAACCGGCCGGCATCGATGGCTGCGACCGCCTTGCGGTGGCTCTCCAGGGCGAAGGCGTCCATCTCCTCCCGGGTGACCTCGAACTGATCGGCGATGAACTCCGCCAGCTCCCCCATCAGCACCTGGTGGAACGGGCAGCGCAGCCCATCCGCGATCAGGCTATCCTCCGCTTGGAGATGGCCATACCGCATCCCAGCGCGCAGGCGGATCAGATGGGGGGCGTTGCTCATGCTCTCCATCCCGCCGGCCACCACGAGATCCGCATCGCCCGCCCGGATGGCCTGCGCCGCCAGCATCACCGCCTTCAACCCCGAGCCGCAGACCTTGTTCACCGTGACCGCGCCGACCTCCGATGGGATCCCGGCGAAGACCGCCGCCTGGCGGGCCGGGGCCATGCCGCTGCCAGCCTGGACCACCTCGCCCATAATGACCTCATCGATCTGGCGGGGATCGATGCCCGCCCGGCGGATGGCCTCGCGGACCGCAACGGCGCCCAGCTGGGGAGCGGATAGCGGGGATAGTCCCCCGAGCAGTTTCCCAATGGGCGTGCGCGCCGCCCCTACGATCACCGGATCCCGACCGTTCTTCTCCATGGTTCCCCCCACCTGCTCCCTTCGGATCATGATCCAGCGAACGATCGTTCTGTCGGGACAGGTTCTACCGTTCTGCGACTCATCGTCATTTATTTCGCCCCACGGGGCGAAATCCATGACCGGTCACTTCCGGCTTCCTCGACCCGTGGCGCGTCGACCGGGCTTTTGCCCGTTCCGCCGCCAGAGGGATCGGGGGCACCCCAGCCGGTCGTAGACCGGCTGGGGACCCCGCGACCGGCGTCCCTTCCCGGGGAACTCCCGGTAGGGCTGTTTAGGACAGCCAATCCGTAATTGCGGAGGTGGATGGCCGCGTGGAGATCCCGATCCACCTCCAGCCCGCAGGCCGCACAACGGAAAACCCGCTGGCTTAAGGGAAGTCTCCCGTTCCGATGCCCGCATCGCGAGCCCAGCGGGGTGGACGGGAAATCCCGCGGCGCGAGGATGAGGCGCGCGCCATACCACTGGCCCTTGT
>Ga0101945_1000226_pt1 | contig 118279 bp, 97 predicted proteins | sample DewCreD2012metaG_2_FD_75246 | JGI IMG/M metagenome (GOLD analysis project Ga0101945, IMG submission 75246) | Hot spring sediment bacterial and archeal communities from British Columbia, Canada, to study Microbial Dark Matter (Phase II) - Dewar... ... | reverse complement strand
ACTACCGTGCCCGCTGGTACGATCCGCAACTAAGTTGCTTAGTCTTACTATAGTTGTGTCACCACGGTCGCTTCCTGCGCGAGGACCCGCTCTCGTTTTCCGCCGGCGATACCAACCTGTACCGCTATGTGTTCAACTCGCCGCATAACCTCAGTGACCCCACTGGTGAGATAGTCCCATTAATCATCATAATAGCGGTGGCAGGGGTGGGAACTGCAGTTGCCACAGCCGGAGTCGCTGAAGGCATAAACAACGGTCCGCCCGGGTTCTGGGAAGGCTTTATCCCATTCTGGGGCCCTGGACGCTCCTTGGGCCACCATTGGGCCAATCAACAGTGGGGGTGGGTGGCATTTGACGTGGCCTCGCTGGTCTTGGAATATGTCTTCTTTTGCAAGTTAGCTGGCTGGGCTGCCGGTAGGATTATCTCGGGGCTGGGGCCCCGTACAATTACGGTTGTGGGTAGGCAGGGCGTTTTCCGCACAGTTCTTAAACGGGAACTGCATCCTGCGGACCTCCAACCGAATAATCTGCACCACATTTTTCAAGCTAAACACAAGCTAGACCAGCTATTAGCCCAATTTGGAGGAAACAAAGAAGCGCTGCTGGAAGCTGTTCACAGGGCTGCTATCGAGGAATTGGAGCGCATCGGAACTGTTGATTTGGAGCTCCTCAAGAGCGGGATTCCCGTGACAGTCAACGGAGTAACCGTAATAGTCAGCGGTAACATAGTTGACGGCTACCTACGAATCGGTAAGATATTTATACCCCGCTAACCGGCCTTCAAAGGGGGGTCGAAGCCATGGACGATAAGCTTTTTGAATTTATAGCTGATCTTACCACGTCGGCACTAAAGAGGGATCACCCAATTTTTGAAGTCTTTCGCGAGCAGTGGAATGTGGCAAGAAAGTATTTGAGACAAGGTAAACTGGAGTTCACGGGTGTCGGATTTTATTATTATTATTTGATTCCCGAACCGGTAAGAAGGTTATCCATCCGCAGCTGGACTCTTGGTGACATAGGGGGTTACGTCAACGGCGACTACGTATACTGCAGATTACATATAGGAGAGGGGATGCTAGAGGCAATAGACGGTTGTGTCCTGGACGAGTGGCCTCAGGTCATCCACGAGTATATAGTTAACCCTCCGTCTTGGAGCACCGAAGAAATAGAGCCGCTAATACAGTCCCTAATCCGTAAAAATCCTGCGCTCGGATTCGAATTGGAGCAACTGCAAAGAGGCCAAAAACCGAACTAGCCATGCAAAGTGGCGAGTCAACGATGTAGAAAGCACCAAGGTTTGGCTTAGCCATAAGACTACGAACTTATGTACAAGACTGTTAAACGCCGGCCCCGCTGGTACGAGCGGCAACTTGGTCGTTTGCTCTAGCGCCATCGAGAGTTCGGCTGCTTAGGGAAGTGCCATGTGCACATAAGTCGCTTCCTTCGCGAGGACCCGCTGTCGTTTGCCGCCGGCGACACCAACCTGTACCGCTATGTGTTCAATTCGCCCACCAACGCGGTGGATCCGACTGGGTTGGTGTGGAGTTGGGGGTTCGCAGGTATTGGGGCAGTGATTGGGGCAGGTGTCGGGGTAGTAACCTACGTTGGCATCAGCGTTCTGAGAGGCCGACCGATTACCCTGGGTGGATTGGCTGGGGCGGCGGCCGGCGGTGCCGTCGCAGGGGGCATTGCGGGCGGATTGATAGGAGCGGGCACGGGTGATCCCTCGGCATTGGGCGTCATCGTCTCGGGCGTTCTCGTTGGGGGAGTAAGCGGCGCTGCTGGCGGTTTTACTGACAGCGTGGTTTCGCAGGCCATAGACCAGGGACAAATCAATTGGAACCAGGTCGGCGTAGATACTGCTGTGGGTGGTGCCGTCGGAGCGACATTGGGGCTTTTGTTCGGTTGTGGCAAAGTTCTGCTCAGGCCGCGTCAGCCAGTGCGGCTGCCAGGCAGGACAACTACCGAGCCTCCAGAGCCCCAGCCGGTCGAGAGAATAACGCCCCCTTCGCAGTACCCGCGTCCGCCCGCCGACGTCAGCAGCGAGTAAGCCTGTACAACTGACTAAAGACCCTTCGCAGTACCCGCGTCCGCCGCCGACCCGACCCAGCCACCAGGCCCCGATTGGGAATGGCGTGGTCGTGGCCCAGTAGGCAGCGAGAGAGGCTCATGGTATAATCCGAAGACTGATGAATATCTGCGACCGGATTTCCATCATGAGCCACCCATTGGCCCTCACTGGGATTACCGAGACCCTAACGGTGATAGATGGAGGATTTATCCTGACGGCAAGATTGGGCCGAAATAATAGAGATGCGCTTTTGCGGACAATCTTTGGGTTCTTACAAGAGATATTTACAAGGGGGGTTCGATGGCGAACTACGAGGATTGGCGTTTGATGGGGCAGGAAAAATATCTCAAGGGAGTGGCATTAGCTTACAGGCCTTGGAAACGACCAAAACCGGACTGGGATCATGATCATTGCGAGTTTTGTGGGGCAAAGTTTATGGAAGAACCCTATCCTGACACCCTGCAAGAGGGATATTGCACGCTGGACGAGTATTATTGGATATGTCCCGAATGCTTTCGTGATTTTCGGGAAATGTTCGGCTGGACGGTAGTGGAGGAGGATGCTAAATGAAAGTGGTCGGTAGAGGCGACCAAGCCGCTCAGGACGCCGATTGTGGGACCTTCGGCCCGTGAGCAAACATGGCCCATCAGTATTCGCGGCCGCTCCTTTTAGTCTATTGCATTGATCATCGAATCAAGTATGGTGCCAGAACAAGATTTAATTTACCCGTGCTGGCTAGAACATGCTCTATTGAGGGCTGTTGCCACTATAGCTACCGCACCAATGGCCCCACGCGTGCTTGCTACTACCACGCGCGACTAGCCCGTGCCCGCTGGTACGATCCGCAACTAAGTTGCTTAGTCTTACTATAGTTGTGTCACCACGGTCGCTTCCTTCGCGAGGACCCGCTGTCGTTTGCCGCCGGCGATACGAACCTGTACCGGTATGTCTTCAATGAGCCGGTTAGCTATGTTGATCCGACCGGGCTTTCGTGGTGGGATAAAGTCAAGAGTTTCGGACACGGCGTGTGGAACGGCGTCTGGGGCGTGCTGCATGAGGCTGTCCTCATCCCCGTAGACATCGTCGGCACATTAGTAGATACTGGATTAGGCATGGCGGATTATGGTTCTGGCACTGGATCTGCTTACGTCTGTTGTGTCAATTCGGGATACGTTACGCTTGGTGGATTATGGTTCTGGCACGCTGTCTGGCGAATTTTGCAAAATTCGATATGGCAAGTTAGGCTTGGTGGATTATGGTTTCGGCACCAACCTTTGGCTACGAGGCTAGAACTCATCCGGCTCCGCTGACATGCGTTAGCTTTTCGTTAAAAGTAGGACTAGACCATCGGAGGAGGTTTAGCGATGGCCGAGGTCGGCTTGGTACGCTTTGGCTAGGCGGCTTTGCAGATGGCCCAGGCGGTTCAACCGAGCCCAACGTGGTAGCTCAACTGGTGCCGGTGCATGAACACAGTTAGTACGGGCGCGTTCAATCAGGCGCAAGGTCGTGGCTTAGTCACTCTCGTTGAATGTATCGAGGAAGGCATGATGCAGGTCCCAAGGTCGTTGCTTAGCCATTCAGGGGATGCAGGCGCTGCCACTCGGTTTGGCTTTGTCTTCTGCGTAGCAAAGAGCAAACAGGGACATCGGATGCAGGCGCTGTTGCTCGGTCTGGCCAACAACATCTGCCGGCTCGTTTTTCTGGTGCATTTGCAGTGTATATTTCTTTGAGTCGGTTACCTTCTCCTGGAACTCCCTGGCAGGATGTCAACAGGGCCGAACAGCTTGTGTCTGTCCTAGCGGGACGGAAAATTTCTGGCCCGTTTTGGGCGGAAGTTACGTTTAAGCCCTTAGAGGCGGACGTGAGCCGGCCAGCGTTCGCGAATGCGGATTGGCGAATCAGCAAGTCGACTAACCAGCACTAGCACAAGGAGGCCCGACCATGCTGCGCAAACTGGCCACCGTAACCGCAATGGTGTTCGCTCTCAGCCTCGCTGCCCAGGCGCGTGCTCAGGAATTGGCCCTGCGTCGCACCCCCGTCAGCGAACGAGCCACTGTCCAGCACCTCGAAGGGCTGAAACAGATTTTCGAGAAAGACGGCCCGGCAATAGAGCAAGCTCTGAAGAACGAGGACTTCCGAACTGCCGCAGCACTGTACCGGGAAACCGCGGCAAAGATCAAGAACCTTTCTGACAACGGCGTGTACCCGGACATCCGGCGCTGCAGCCTTAAAACGGCGCTTCTGCTGGAACGGGGGGCCCGCATCTTCGACGAACTGGGCGAACTTGCAGACCTTGGAAATGCGTTCGTGGGGATTCTTTGCCGGATTGCTAGACGAACTCATTGGGGCACCTGTCTTCCTGCCTATGGCTGTGCAAGACCGAGTCAAGCGGGCCCAGCAACTCCAAGCGGATTACCGCCAGTGGCAGCGCGACGTGGAGGGACTCCAGGAGGAATGGCTCGATGCGCTGCAAAACGCGGCCAAGCACTTCCATGGCGATTCGCGTCCCGGTGGCAACTCGCGTCCGGCCCGCCCATCCAATTTCGACTAACCCAGCTCGGCTGATGGTCTCAGGCATCGCTCAGGCAACACTGGGAGTCGCCCAGGCACCAACCGCTCCGCATGGGGCGGTTGTGCCTTTTGCCGTCGCGAGTGTACCTCCCGCGGCGCCGGTGCATTGGCACTTGGCTTTCCCTGCGAGTCGGACTAAGGCGGAGGTGAAAGGTGTCTGCAACAGCGGTTTTCACTTGCCGCCGAGCCCGCGATACACACCTTCGACGAATTTCAGCAAGTTCTGGGGCTCCACCAGTTCGGGGTGCTGCTTGACCAGTTCGCGAAGCAGTCGCGAGCTTTCTGAAGATGTTCCCTGGCCATTTCGGTCTTGCCCTGGGTGGCGAACATGGCACCGATTGCCGTGTGCGTTCCGGCCAGTTCCTGGCGGTACTGGGGCACCTAGGGATGCTCGACCACCAGTCGCTCATCCAGTGGCAAGGCCTGGCGATAGGCTTTTTCCGCCTCGGCTGTTCGACCGGTGGTTTGCAGCAACACGCCCAGGTTGTTGTGCGTTCCGGCCAGTTCCTGGCGGTACTGGGGCACCTGGGGATGCTCCGCCGCCAGTCGCTCATCCAGTTGCAAGGCCTGGCGATAGGCTTTTTCCGCCTCGGCTGTTCGACCGGTGGCTTGCAGCAACACGCCCAGGTTGTTGTGCGTTCCGGCCAGTTCCTGGCGGTACTGGGGCACCTGGGGATGCTCGGCCACCAGTTGCTCATCCAGTTGCAAGGCCTGGCGATAGGCTTTTTCCGCTGGTTCCTATCGGCCAAGAAGCTGCAAAACCCGGCCGAGGCGAAAATACGCATGGGCCTGGCGCACCTGTTCCGCCTGGCCAGAACCCGACTGGCGAGCGTATTCCTCGTAGTAGGGTACCAGGGCTTCGAGGAGTCGCTTTTCGTCGGGGGTAAGCTCCTTCTTGCGGCTGAACTGGTCAAACGCTTCGTCGGAAGCGACGAGTTCGATGACGCTGCGGGCACGGTCTGCGGCCCGTTCCGCTTCCACCCGGCGTTGCTCAGCGACCTGGGGTGCCTGTTCCGCTTGCTGGCGCTGCTCTTGCTCACGGGCCAGGGCCGATTCCAGGTCGCGATTGCTCTGCGCTAGTTCCTGGTTTTTGGCTGCCACCAGCAGGCTGACACCAATGGTCAACGGCACAACAACCAGCAGCACCACCGCAGCCACTCCGGCCAGCGTCCGATGCCGACGCAACCACCGCGCTACCCGTTGGCCCAACGGCTCACGATAAGCCGCCACCGGCTCATCCGCCAGCCAGCGATTTACATCGGCCGCCAGGTCCTCAGCGGTGGCGTAACGAGCCTGGGGTTGTTCGGCCATCGCCTTGGAGCAAATCGCTTGCAGTGCCGGCGGTATCCAGGGCTTCAGCTCGCGGATGGGCCGGGCTTGTCGGCGCCTTCTCAACCCGGAGCCAGTGCCTTCACTTCCGGCGAAGGGCGCCCGTCCGGTTAGCAGGTGATACAGCGTCGCTCCCAGCAGAAACACATCGGTGCGCTCGTCAGTCGCTTTCCCATCTAGTTGCTCCGGAGCCATGTAGGCTTGTGTGCCCAGTTTCGCTGCTGTTCGGGTGAGTTTATCGTCCGCAGCATCGGGCGGCCTGGGCGAATCCGGAGAGGCGGCATCGGTTTGGGACGATTTCCGCCGCGCCAATCCCCAATCGAGCACAATCGTCTCGCCGAACCGGCCCAAAATGATGTTGTTCGGTTTCAAGTCGCGATGGATGACCCCCTTGCTGTGGGCATAAGCCACTGTCTGGCACACGGCCACAAACCGCTGCAGCAGTCCACGAAATTGCAGTTGCACTTTCGTCTGGCGGAAGTCGCGTACACTCCGGCAGCTTTCGTGCCAGTCGTGGATAGCTTTGTCAAACCGCGTCCCTTCCACGTACCGCATCACATAGTACAGCCGACCACCCTGCTGGCCCCGCATCAACACCGGCACGACACCGGGATGTTCCAGCATAGCCGTGATTTCCGCTTCCCGCTGGAACCGGGCTTGTACGAGGGCGTGTGGGCAAACTTGATGGCCACCTGGCGCTTCAGCACCAGGTCATCGGCCCGGAACACGGCTGCCATGCCCCCTTCACCTACTTTCTCCGAGATGCGATACTTCGCCGATTCGATGATCTCTTGAAACGGCAGCTGCACACCAGGCGAAGACTCTCCCGTGGCTCCCTGCGGTGGTTGCAACGAATCCCTGCTAAGCGACGTATCCGTGGCTCCCTTTTCGGACGGCGTGGCGGACTGGGAAGATGGCAGCGGCTGCTGTTTTGGTTGTTGCCGGGCTGATTTCTTTTTGCGACTCCGCAGGTGGCTGCGTGGATTGCTGGTCCTGGGGCCTGTGAAACTCACCCTGGGCTCCCGGTTGCGTAGCCATGGTTCAGCCTCCGATGGAGATAACCTCGGCTGATGACCCGTCGCCTGCTACGTTTCGACTGGATTTTTATATACGGGCCGCCCTTCGGTGCCAGCTTATTGTCCACGGTGGGCTGACGCCCACCGCTCCTGGTTGTGCGTTCGCCAGTCGCCGAATAGCCCTTGATTTTCACCGCGCCGGGACGGTTTCACACACCACGGTGGGCTGACGCCCACCGCTCCTGGTTGTGTGTTCGCCAGTCGCAATTTGCAATCTGGCGCTCACACCTGTGGCACTTAGCACAACTGGGTCAGGTCGAGTCCGGCGCTGCGTAGTTTTTCCTTAGCCTCGTGCCAGTAGCGTTTGACACTGCGGACGCTTACTTGCAAGATGTTGGCGATTTCCTCCTGGGACAGACCGTGATACCAGCGCAGGGAGAATGTTTGGCGTTCCCCTTCAGCCAACAGGCCAGGCTGGTCAATCAATTCATGAAACTTTGTCCAGAGCTCCAGCTGTTCCGGGGTGGTGCGAGTAGAAGCGGCTGGCTGATACCGCGACTGGCTCTCGTCGGGACTGACCGAACTCTCCAGATGGCGATATGTTGGCCCCCGCAGCAAGTCCAGCAGCGCCCAGCGCAGATGCTTCGCCGACATCGCCAGGAAGCTTCGGGCATCTGCAAAAACCTTACTCCGCCCCTGTCGCAACTTTTCCAACAGACGCAGGCACGTTTTCTGGATGACATCCGAACCGCTAAAGTCCGCCCGAGCGCCCCAGCCGTACATGTGCCTGACGATGGCCTCGAACCGCTTCACAACGCGCGAACAACTCGTTCTCAGCTGCACTGCTCCCTTCCCGCGCTTGAGCCAGCAATTCTTCCAGGTGCGGCAAATCCTGACCTGTCGACATGATTAACTCCCTGCAGGTAATCAATAAACTGTGTGTTACGCTTATTGTACCGGGAACCAGCCAGCACAGGTAGCAATGGACTCGTAATACCTGATGGCTTACAGCGTTTATTCACAACCGCAACATCCCGCGTGCAAGCACCGCATCGCGTGTAGCCAGCTTCGATTGGTGCGAGTCGCTTGCACCGATGCCGGCCGCTGCAAACAAGTCCGATCGGATACTTGTGACGAATTTCGGAAAACTCGCTGCTTGGCCGGCCATCGGCACCAATTACCGCCGGGAGGATAGCTGAGCGAACAAGTTGGCCATTTCGATAGCTGTGAAGGCGGCTTCGCTTCCCTTGTTGCCGGCTTTGCCCCCGGCGCGGTGAAACGCCTGGTCGAGCGTGTCGCAGGTCAGGACACCGAAAATCACCGGCACGCCGGTCGTCAGTGACGCCTGCATGATACCGGCAGCGGTTTGTGTGGCCACGTGCTGGTAATGGTCGGTCTCACCACGGAGGATGCAACCGAGGCAGACCACGGCGAGGTAGCGACCTGTGGCGGCCAGGTTTTTTGCGGTGACCGGCATTTCCAGCGAGCCCGGCACCCAGACCACATCCAGGCGATCTTCGTCCACGTCGTGTTTGCGGAAGGTTTCCAAAGCACCGGTTAACAGCCGTTCTACAACCACGGCGTTGAAGCGCGAGGCCACAATGGCAAAGCGTCCCTGCGGTGGTGCTTGAGGCTTAGGGTCGAATATGGGCATGGTGCGATCCGCCAGGAGTTGGGCTGCGGCTTGATCGGCCAAGTCGGTTCCTAGGCGCCGCCATTATCGCACAGCTACGCGGACCTATTGACCAGATGCGTCTCGATTCGCGATCACCGGGGCTACTGACATTTTAGCAGATATGCAGCGAAACTAGCCTGCGAAAGCCCTGTGAGTTGCGCACTGGTCGGCCGCCAGAGTAGCGCAGGAGTTTAGCTGGAAAGACGCAACTGGCAGCGTCCTAACCTTGGTCGGGCAAAGCTCGTTTTGACTGTGGACGCGGCATCGTCGAAGTTGTAATGGAAGATTCAGGCCAACAGGGCCCGGTTGACGGTGAACGGGATGAACGCCCGGTATTCTGCAGGAGACGGCTCATGCAAGGGGCACTGCGGGAACTGGCGGCAGAAAGCGTCCAAGATGACCAGCATCGCCACCAATCCGATGTGCTTACGGCCGGTCAACCGCTCGTAACGTTGCTCAGCCGCAGGTTGTTCCTGCAGTCTAGCGTCGGCCTAGTGTCGAGTGGATGGCTTCTGAATAGCCTAATAGCTCAAGAATCTCCCCTGCCGCCAGATGCCGAACCCATCGAAGCCGTGCGTGCGTTTACGCCTGGTCCTGCAAAACGCTACGTGTTCTGGACAGGGCAAATGCGCGACTTTCGCATGTACCGTTACTGGCGAGATCGCTACACCTGCGACGATTTTGCGTTTATTTTTTCCAGTCCGGAGCACGGCGAGTGGTTGGTGATTTCCCGGGAACCGACCCCGTGGTATTCCTGGCGATTGGGGCCAACTTACGTGGAAGCAGTGGATGGATTGCTTCTGGGAAGCCGGCCCCAGGTACGTGTCATGGGCCTACGTCAGGCCATTGACCGGTTACCGCCCGTCTTTCCAAAACTGCAATTAGACCCGCAGCGGCTTATCAGTGCGCTGATTGTCGAGGTCTGGGTCGAAAAGAATAGTCAGGGGCGATGGCTTCCCTGATACGTTAACAATTGGTTCCATTCGTGGGGAAGCAAGGAGGATGATGCATGGATAGCTCGTCATTACGTTGGGAAACCGGCCCCGTGGTATGTGATATTTTCCAATGATCCCATCAACGCAATTCAGCATGCCGGCTTCACTCCGCAGACTGAGGCACTGCTATCGAAGCTGGCAGACATACCCAGGCCAGGACGGGGTTTCCTGTTCGTACCCGCACCGGATAAGACACCGCCGTGGCAATTGCAACTGGTGCTGGCAGCTAATCCGCGTGGGCAACTGGTGTTTGGCCAGAACCAAAGAATTCCCTGTCCGCTTCCACAAACCGCATTGCCCGAAATTCGCCGTTGTGGTGGCTGGGAGATGATCGGCAAAACCGCGGATCACCAGGCGATCGCAGAGGGACCGATGACACCCCCGCTGCGATTGCGTTGGCGCTTCCCGGCTCGGGAAATGCCCAAACCCCGCGACGACGGTTTTGTTGGCAACCCCAGCGTCAGCGCGGGACGGCTATATATTGGCAACAACAATGGGCTGCTTTACTGCCTTGATGCCGACCGGGGCAAGCTTTACTGGACGTTTCCGTGCCAGTCCTACGTCGAGTGCACGCCAGCGATCCGCGATAACCGCGTCGTGTTCGGTAGCTTCGACGGCCAGGTGTACTGTCTGGATGCGATCAGTGGCAAACTGCTATGGCAGTTCCGCACCGGGCCCCGTTTGCCGGGCACCAAAGGTTATGCTGACGTAACCCGCGGTGTGGATTCCAGTCCCGCCATTGTCGAGGGACGCGTCTATTTCGGTGCCTGGGACGGTTACCTTTATTGCCTGGACCTGGATAGCGGCCAGATGATCTGGAAGCAACTCTTAGGGGGACTGGTGCATCGCAGCGGGCCAGCCGTGGATGAACAGAACCACCGCGTTTATATCGGTGCCACCGATGGTTTCCTGCGCTGTTTCGATGCAAGAAAGGGCCAACTTATCTGGGAGCGCAAACTCGCCGATCGCCACATGGACCATTGCCTCAGCGACCCGGTGCTGGAATCGGGCCGCGTTTTCATGGGTGCCGACCGCGGCAGCGTTTATTGTCTCGACGCCGCCAAGGGGGAAATCGTGTGGCACTATCGGCAAGCGAAAAACCTGATCGCCGGGGCAGTCAATGTCTATGGGGGTCGGGTTTACGGCTTCGCTGACGGTGGCGGACAGGTTTTCTGCCTCGACGCAGCTACCGGCAAAGAGCTGTGGAGCGTGTTTTTCGGCAACGGTTGGGGCGGATGTCAACCGTTGGTTTGCCCAATGTCGGGAAGCCAGGCGGCCACGATTTTCGTCACCATGCGCGACGGCCGATACAACAATCAACCGGTAACGCTGGCGGCTTTGAGTTGGACTGGCCAGGTGCTGTGGACGTTCGCTGCTGGCCCCGTTTGGGGTTCGCCCATTCTGGTCAATGGCCGCTTGTATTTCGGCTCGGACGACGGCTACCTATATGCCCTGGAGCCAGCCTGAACCTTCGCGCCTTGGGCACACGGCTGGCGAACGCTGCGGCTCGACATCACGATTGGCTGGTGCCCTGCATTCCCCGTTCAATTCAGATTCATGGACGCTAAGAATTCCGCGTTGCTCCTGGTCTTGGCCAGCCGACTGATGAGCAATTCCATTGCCTCGACGGGGTTCATGTCGGCCAGAACTTTGCGGAGCAGGTAAATGCGGCGAAGCTCCTCGGGGTCGAGCAGCAATTCTTCCTTGCGGGTGCCGGAGCGGTTAATGTCAATGGCTGGCCAAACCCGTTTGTCCACCAGTCGCCTGTCCAGGTGCAGTTCCATATTGCCGGTGCCTTTGAACTCTTCGAAGATGACCTCGTCCATGCGGCTGCCGGTCTCCACCAGAGCCGTTGCCAGAATCGTCAGGCTCCCTCCTTCTTCGATGTTGCGTGCCGCTCCGAAGAAACGCTTCGGTTTGTGCAAGGCGGTGGCCTCGATGCCCCCGGTCAGAATTTTTCCGGAATGCGGTGCCTGTGTGTTATACGCCCGCGCCAACCGCGTGATCGAATCCAGCAAAATCACGACATCCCGGCCATACTCCACCAGTCGCTTGGCCTTCTCCAGAACGATTTCCGCCACCTGAGTATGCCGTTCCGCCGGTTCGTCGAAGGTGGAGTGAACGATCTCGCACTGGCGTCCCTTGATGATGTTGCGTTCCATGTCGGTAACTTCTTCCGGGCGTTCGTCAATGAGCAACACAATGACGTAACACTCCGGATGGTTAGTCAGCAGAGCGTTGGCGATTTTCTGCAAAAGGATGGTTTTGCCGGTACGTGGCGGGGCGACGATTAGGCCGCGCTGTCCTTTGCCAATCGGCGTGACCAGGTCCACGACTCGCATGCTGATTTCTTCCGGGGTGGTTTCCAGGCGCAGTCGTTGTGTCGGATGCAGCGGGGTCAGGTCGTCGAAATAGACCTTCTGCGCCAGCGTTTCCGGGTCTTCGTAGTTGATCGCATCTACGCGCAGCAGGGCGAAATACCGTTCCGCTTCCTTCGGCGGGCGGATGTGGCCAGCGACAATGGCCCCCGTCCGCAGACCGAAGCGGCGAATCTGACTCGGCGAAACATAGATGTCATCTGGTCCGGGCAAGTAGTTGCATTCGCTGCTGCGCAGGAATCCAAAACCGTCTGGCAGGATTTCGAGTGTTCCCTCGCCAAACATCAGCCCGTTGACTTCGCACCGATGCCGCAGTATCCGGAAGATCAAATCCTGCTTCTTCAGACCCGTGAAATCGGGTACACCCTCTTCCTTGGCCAGCCGCAGCAATTGCTGCATGGTCATTTTCTGGAGGTCGGCGAGTCGGCTCTCGCTGCGCTTTATCTGCTCATAGCGGGCCTTGGTCTCCGGGTCATAAGGCGAGTAATCTTCGTCCTCGTCATCGCCGAAATGGTCTTCCGCCTTTACGACGGCAGTGGATTCTGTTTCGGCATCTGCGGCGGCTGCATCCTGGCTGGCGTCGATCGCGGAATCCACGGTCGGCGTACGGGGCGTGGCATCGCTCCCCGCAGCCCGGACACTTTCCTCAGCCGGTTCCCTGCCACCGATTGCTTCGGTAGCGGTCTGGGCAGTGGAGCTGCTTATCGGCGGTTCTGCCGAAGATGAGGTTTCGCTGTGGGACAATTCGGCCGACTCGGCTCCACTAGCCGACGAACTCCCCGCCACCGCTGGCGACAGACCTTCAGATTGCAACGCTTTGCCGGGGGAAGCTGTCTCCAGCGTTGCCGAAGTATTCTCCTGAGCTGCAGCGGCCTTGTTCCGACTGCTTCGCGGTCGGGTGGTTTCCTTACGACTGCGGGATTCCGGCATGGTCAGACTCCTGAGCGCCCAGAGCGGCAAGCGTAAAGACAGCGGGGTTGCCATAGAGCGCAAAATTCAGCAGCGCAGACGGCAGGCAGCGATAGCGATACCGTCGTGCGACTGTCTTTCGCTGCCATCAGTTCCGCGGATGTGCCCCTGGAGGTGCAGCAGTGCAGATGATTCAACCGCCAGTCGCCTGGCAGCCGCCGGACAGACGGCTCGTGGGCTGATCATTGCCCCAGTGATTATACCACCTATCCCGCCCTAGTTGGCAAGGTGTTCTAGTCAGAATGATCCCCAAGCCAAGCTCGTAACAGGGTTTCTAGCTGCTGGCAGAGTTGCGCAGTATCGCCGCTGTTTTCAACTACGGCATCTGCGAGGCGGCGTTTTTCAGCAAGCGGCCATTGCGCGGATTCCCGCGCCTGCCATTCTGCCGCAGTCCAACCCCGACTCTGCTGGGTGCGCGCTAAACGCAGCTCCTCCGGGGCGTCCACGAAGATGACGTGGTCGCACAGCTGATGCCAGCCCGTCTCCAGCAGCAAAGCAGCATCCACAACGACAAACCGCACCGCCGGATCGCCCTGGGCTCGAGCGATCTCCTCTTGCATCCGCCGACTAATATAGGGATGCACCAGGGCTTCCAGGGCCCGGCGCTGTTGGGGATCGCGGAAGACGATGGCGGCTAGTCGGCTACGGTCTATGTCTCCAGAGGCGTCCAGGATATCCTGGCCCCAGCGTTGCACGACTGCGGCACGGATGTTCGGCTGGCGTAAGGCTTCGTGGCCCAGGCGATCGGCCTCCACCACATAGCCGCCGTAGTTCTGCAGACAGCGAGCCACATAGCTCTTGCCGCTGCCGATACCGCCCACCAGTCCTATCACCGGTTTTGTTCCGCCGGCAGTTCTACAGACCGTCGCTGCCACCAGTTCTCTCCGCCTCCAGGCAGCCAGCCCAAAATCGTCGGCAATGGCGCTGGCTACCCACAATCTATTTGTCGCCGTCTCCTTTGCGGAAACGTTCGCCCAGGTGCCTCTACCACCACGTGCAAAAGTCCACAATCTCCCGCCACCCTCTTCTCTCGGAAGAGGTTCCGGGCGACAGACCAATCGGTCAGACCGTCATCCCATGGAATTCAGCTAGGCGAACTCTCCATCGCACTGCCGTAGCATATCCTTGTAATAGGATACTGCTGAAGCGAAGGATACCAGTCCGACAGGAAGTGAGCGATGACGACCAGGCCACCGCTGCGCGTTGCCATCCTGGGAGCTGGCCCGATCGGTCTAGAGGCGGCTTTGCGATTGCGGCAGAGCGGGCTGGAAGTGCGGGTCTATGAGCGTGGTCGCGTCGCCGAGCATGTCCGCCAATGGGGCCACGTGACCATGTTCAGTCCCTTCGGCATGAACGTCACGTCCGCGGGCATGCGTGCCATTCGGGAAGAGCACCGCCAGCACACCTTTCCCGACCCGAAACAATGCATCACCGGCCAGGAATTCGTGCAATGCTACCTGGAGCCACTTGCCGCCACTCACTGGCTGCGCGAGTGCATCTATACCCAGACCCAGGTGCTCCAGGTTGGCCGCGCTCAGTATCTCAAGGAAGACCTGCCGGGCAGCCGACAGCGATCCGCCGCTCCATTCCGCATCCTGCTTCGCCAGGGCCAGCAGGAACGCATCGAGGAAGCGGACCTCGTGCTGGACTGCACCGGCACCTACGGCCGACACCGCTGGTTGGGAGAAGGTGGAATCCCCGCCCTGGGCGAATTAGCGGCCCAGCCTCATATCCGCTACCACCTCGAGGACCTCGCCGGTCAGCGCCGCGCTCATTATCGCGGGCGCAGCATCATGGTGATCGGTTCCGGTTATAGCGCCGCCACCGCCATCTGCGAGTTGGCGAAACTGGCCGAGCAGGACCCGGCTACCTGGACGATCTGGCTGACGCGTCGCGATCCGCCTCCTTTGCGCCGATTTCCCAACGATCCGCTGCTGGAACGCGACCGCCTGGCGCAACTGGCCAACCGCCTGGCAACACGCGGCGAAGGCAATATCGAACATGTTCCCAACGCCCACGTCCAGGCGGTAGAGTTTCTCGGCCAGGAAAAGGGCTTCCGCGTTCATGCCCGCGTTCAGGGCAAAATGCGAACCTGGGAAGTCGAACACATCCTGGCCCACGTCGGCTACACTCCTGACTACGAAATCTACCGCGAATTGCAGGTGCACGAATGCTATGCCACGCTCGGGCCGATGCGCCTGGCCGCCACTTTGCTGCAACACAGCGGCGATTGTCTGCAACTGCCCGACAGCGCCCCAGAAACATTACGCAACCCAGAACCAAATTTCTTCCTACTAGGTGCCAAAAGCTTTGGCCGTCAGTCGGCCTTTTTGCTTCAGGCCGGTTTTGCGCAAATCGAAGCTTTGTTGACTCTGTTACGGCAGGACGGCTTGCTGCACTGACCTTGAACCGGGATCGCGACGCACGCTTGAAACGTGAACAAGGCTGCGAATTGATTTTATCAGCACAAATTGTTCAGCCCATAACCGGGAGGGCATAACGCCGGTGTGAACATGATCGCCGTGCAGAACAGGTGATGGCTCAGGAGGTGAGCGATGAGTGTGGTGTTGGAGAAGCCGAAGGTAACGCCGGAGGAACTGTTGCGCTTGCCGAAGGATCGCCGCTACGAACTGGTGGACGGCGAACTGGTGGAGAAACCCATGTCCTGGATTTCCGGAGCACTGATGGTTCGATTAGGCCGATTTTTGGACGCGTACTGTGAGCAGCACGGGGCGGGGGGTGTTTCTGGCTCGGATGCACGATTTCGTTGCTTTCCCGATGATCCGGACAAAATACGGTTGCCTGATCTGGTTTTCATTCGCAAGGAACGGCTGACTCCGGAACTAGGCTCTGCAGGGTTCATCACCGTGCCACCGGATTTGGTGGTGGAGGTGCTTTCACCGAATGATGTGAGCTACGAAGTAGATCGGCGGGTGCAGGACTATTTGAATGCGGGAGTGAAGTTGGTGTGGGTGGTGCATCCGCAGTCCCGGAGTGTGCACGTGTATCGGCCTGGTGGGCAAGGGGTGATTTTGAGCGAGCACAATGAGTTGGACGGTGAGCAGGTATTGCCGGGCTTTCGCTTACCGGTGTGTGAAATTTTTCGGCCGCTGGAACAGTTGCCACAGAAAACTGCCGAAGCGGGCTAGCTGGGATGAATCGAAGGAATGCGCATAAACTTGCTGAGGAGCGACCTGGATAATTTCTGATAGGCGAATGTGCAAGCGACGCAAATGGTGGCAACAAGTGACGCTACCGAAAGCGACATCTTACCCGGCTGCGAGTGAGGTGGATGGGAGGTGAGCGATGAGTGTGGTGTTGGAGAAGCCGAAGGTAACGCCGGAGGAACTGTTGCGCTTGCCGAAGGATCGCCGCTACGAACTGGTGGACGGCGAACTGGTGGAGAAACCCATGTCCTGGATTTCCGGAGCACTGATGGTTCGATTAGGCCGATTTTTGGACGCGTACTGTGAGCAGCACGGGGCGGGGGGTGTTTCTGGCTCGGATGCACGATTTCGTTGCTTTCCCGATGATCCGGACAAAATACGGTTGCCTGATCTGGTTTTCATTCGCAAGGAACGGCTGACTCCGGAACTAGGCTCTGCAGGGTTCATCACCGTGCCACCGGATTTGGTGGTGGAGGTGCTTTCACCGAATGATGTGAGCTACGAAGTAGATCGGCGGGTGCAGGACTATTTGAATGCGGGAGTGAAGTTGGTGTGGGTGGTGCATCCGCAGTCCCGGAGTGTGCACGTGTATCGGCCTGGTGGGCAAGGGGTGATTTTGAGCGAGCACAATGAGTTGGACGGTGAGCAGGTATTGCCGGGCTTTCGCTTACCGGTGTGTGAAATTTTTCGGCCGCTGGAACAGTTGCCGAAAACTGGCGGGGGATCAGCCAGAGGTACGTCAGGCTAACGGCACGATTTGGATGGCGTGCGCAGGGGAAAGCGATGGCCTTACTTCCAATACTCGAAAGCGATGCACCGACAGTGCACCTGGCCCATCTGGACGACCTCTGGTTCCAGATCACGGGAACACTTTGCAATCTCGCCTGCCGACACTGCTTCATTTCTTGTTCGCCTCACAATGACCGCTTCGGATTTCTAAGCCGCCAGGATGTCGAACGGGCGCTGGCCGAATCGGTGCGCCTTGGTGTCAAGGAGTATTACTTTACTGGCGGCGAACCATTCTTACACCCCGAACTGGTGCCGATCGTCTGTCGCACACTCGAACTCGGTCCGGTGACCATCCTGACCAACGCTACCGTACTCCGCGACGACTGGTTACGCGAATTGGCGCGCGCGGAGGCAAACTCTCCTTATAGCCTGGAATTCCGCGTTTCCCTGGACGGTTTCGACCCCGCCAGTAACGATGCCGTCCGCGGCCAGGGAGTTTTTGCACGCACCTTGCGCGGCATACAGCAGTTGCTGGAGCATGGCTTCCTGCCGATCGTCACCGTCGCTCATGTGGACGAGTCCATATCGCCGCACGAATTGTTTTTCCGGTTTGTCGAGATGTTAAAAGCCCACGGTTACAGCCGGCCTCGCGTCAAAATCTTGCCACTATTACGCATCGGCGCCGAAGCCATGCGCGGTCGCCCCTATCAGCCCGACGAACGGGTGACTCCCGAGATGCTGTACGATTTCGACCTTGACCAACTCCTGTGCCGTCACGCTCGCGTGGTCACCGACCGAGGCATCTATGTCTGCCCGATCTTGCTGGAAGCCGAGGATGCTCGACTCGGTGAAGACCTGAGTTCCGGCCTGGGTGGCTTCGCACTGCGCTACCAGGCCTGCTACACTTGCTATCTCCACGGCGCCATTTGCGCCAATGCCTCCGAACAGCAACGGGACTGGTAAGACCTGGCGGAAGTGAATGCCCACTACTACGCCCTCGTGACCTTCCCGCGAGCTAACCATTTCCCACGGTGGGCTGCCCTCCGCCGGTCCCGATGCGACTCCTGCGAGCAACCTTCGGAGAGAGCAGGTTCGTGACCGAACGCATTGCCCTTTTTGGCGGTATCTACAACAACTATCTCGCCCTCGACGCCGCTCTACGTGATATCCGGCAACGCGGCGTGGACGCCATCTATTGCCTGGGCGATTTTGGCGCTTTCGGGCCTCACCCCGATCGTGTCTTTCCTCTGATCCGGGATTACCGCGTCCAATGCATCCAGGGAAACTACGACCAGTCGCTGGCTCTCGACCTGCCCGATTGTCAGTGCGGTTATACCGACCCACGCGATAACCATTTCGCACGCATCTCCTATCAGTACACCTATGAGCATACCAGTCCGGAAAACCGTCGCTGGCTGGGCACCTTGCCATTGCAATGGCGATTGCAGCTGGGACGGTATCGCGTCCTGCTGTGCCACGGCAGCCCGCGCAAAATCAACGAATTCCTGTGGGAATCCACTACCTCGACCGCATTTCTGTGCTGGCTTTGCGACAATTACCAGGCAGATGTCATCTGCGCTACGCACACGGGTTTGAAATGGCATCGAGTCCTGCCGGGTAATGCGGAATTCAGCAGTACCGCGGATCGGCATTTTGTCAATGTCGGCGTGCTCGGCCGACCGGAAAATGATGGCACTACACGCGTTTGGTACACCATCCTGGAGGCGACGCCGCAGTTGCAAGTGCAGTTTGTGCCGGTGGAGTACGACCATCACCGTCTGGCCGCCGAAATGCGGGAAGAAAGGCTCCCTGAAGAGTTCATCGCCACCATATTGACCGGCTGGTGGACTACCTGTCTGGAAATTCTGCCAGCCAAAGAACGGAGACGGGGTCGCTTTTAGCTGACCATTGTTGCATGGGGTTATGCCACCCGGGTCTGCCATACGGTTTCTCCTTGGTTCAGCCCGTTTTGCGCAGCACGGTGTAACGCGGAAAAAGTTTTCCAAATTTTTAGCACGGCGATTACGACCACAAGTACTTGCCAGATAGGCACTTATGAAGTTGACCAGGAAAAATTTTAGCTAGCCCTCTTGCCACCTTCACCCGCAATTCCTAAGCTAATGCAAAAAGCGACTGAGTCTCAGTAACATCTTGGCACCTCGGCCTGGTGAACTAAGGCTGGGGGGCTAGAAACACAAAAAGGAGTTGCACAATGCAACCCATCCACAGTTTCCGAATGCCCACGGGACTTTGGCAACGGCCCCTGAGCGAGGCTGCTGAAGCTCACGCTGCCGTAACCGAATCGCGAGATTCTCACGCGCTCCCCTGGCTAGGTCCCCGGGCATTCACCCTCATCGAACTGCTCGTGGTCATCGCCATTATCGGGCTGCTGATGGCGTTGTTACTGCCCGCCATCCAGCGCGTCCGTGAGGCGGCTAATCGGGCTCGCTGTCTCAACAACCTCAAGCAAATCGGCATCGCGTTGCACAGTCACCACTCGCAACTCGACTATTTTCCGCCGGCAATGATCATTCAGCCGGCCGTCAGTTACACGGACAACTGGTCGCTACAGGCGCGCTTGCTGCCGTATATCGAGCAGGACAACTTGCACCGCCAGATCAATTTCGCCCTTCCCTATTCCGACCCATCGCACTGGCAGGTCTCCCGTGTACCGATCCCGATTTTCCTTTGCCCGTCGGAAACTAAGAAGGTACCATTCGTGGAGCCGTCGGGGCAGATTCAATTCCCCATCAACTACGGAGCCAACCTGGGAGTGTGGTTTGTCTATCACGCACCCAGCGGACTTTCCGGGGACGGAGTATTCTCCCATACGTATCCGCGGCAAATCTCGGAGATTCTGGACGGCACCAGCAACACGGTTGGCTATGCCGAGGTCAAAGCCTGGACTCCGTACCTTGCTAACAGCTGTAACCCTAACGCCCTCAATGTACCACCCCCAGCTGATTACAATGCGGCGATGGCTTACGTTAGCGGCACATTCCGAGACAACGGCCACACCGAATGGGTGGATGGCAAGGTGCACCAGACGGGTGTCACTTTCACCCTGCCGCCTAACACCAAGGTTCCCTATACCAACAACGGCAACGTTTACGACGTGGATGTGAACACGGCACGCGAGAGCCACACGCAAACCTGTCCGAGCTACGCCATCATTACCTCGCGGAGTTATCATCCTGGCGGCGTCAACGTCCTGTTCATGGATGGCTCGGCGCGACAGATTCGCAACACCATCAGCCTGCCGGTGTGGCGGGCGCTGGGCACACGTGCTGGTGGGGAAGTCGTCAATCAAAACGACCTGCAGTAGCGGTCAACTTTTCCAGCAGCTACAGGCCGCGCGGGGGCCCTTTTCCTCTGACCCCATCTGCGGACAACTCCCCCTGGCGGTTCGGGATGAACCTCCCTCTCGGCAAGCCTCCGCGCGGCCGATTTTTCATTTTAGCCGCCTACGTCTCGTCCCCATGAAAGATAAGGTCCGAGATTCCAGCGCGGGTTGTTGTCGTCGTTAGAAAATCTGGTCAGCGAGCACGGCCAGGAGTCGGCGCTGTGGCGTGCTGAGGGGAAGGGCAAGGGTTTGCTGTGGGGTGAGCCAGCGTGCCTGCGCATGCAGCGATGTCAAGCGGACGCGCCCCGCTTGCCGGACCGCTGACCAAGCCTGCATGACCAGGCGAAAGCGTGTTACGCTATAACCAATGTGAGCCAGGAAACGATCGCGTACGACCTCCAAACCCGTAAGTTCACGGCAAACGCGCAGCACGGCGTCATCGGCTAGTTCTCCGGGCCGCATTTCCGCACGGGGAAATTCCCACAAGGACGGCCAGCGTTCTGCCCGGGCAGCACGTTGCAGAAGCAGCCAGCGCGAACGCCACTGCACCACGACGCTGATTTCGTTTACAGCACTGGTCTTAGGTCGCTGCTGGCGAACTGGCAAACGTGCCATTTGACCTCGCTGATAGGCTCGACAAAAAGTGGTGACCGGGCATTGTTCGCAATGCGGTCGCCGGGCCATGCAGACGGTCGCGCCCAACTCCATGATCGCCTGATTGAAATGACCCGCTCCGCGAGTCGGCACCAGGCGCTCAGCCACGTGCCAGAGCCAGCGCTGCACTGACGGCGATTCCAGCGGTTGATCACAGGCAAACATTCGGGCGTAAACGCGGGCGGAGTTGGCCTCCACAATGGGCAAGGGCAAGTCGAAGGCCTGCGAAAGAATGGCATGAGCGGTGTATCGCCCCACTCCGGGCAACTGTTGCCAGAGTTGCGGGTCTCGGGGCAGTTGGCCATGGTGGTCACGCACCAGCAGCCGCGCTGCCTCCTGCATTGCCAGTGCTCGGCGATAATAACCCAGCCCTTGCCACAAACGCAGCACCTCTTGCGTAGGAGCTCGCGCCAGCGATCGCACGTCGGGAAACGCCTGCAAAAACTGCTGAAAATACCTGACCACGGTGGCGGCCTGGGTTTGTTGCAACATCACTTCACTGACCCAAATCGCATACGGGTCGCGCGTCTGTCGCCATGGAAGCTCCCGGCGATGCTTCCCAAACCAATCCAGCAACGCCCGCGCGAAAGCGTCAGCGAAATCCTTGCCTGGTAGATCGGGAAACCGTGGACCCAGAACCGCGGGAGCAAGCTTTCGGTGCGTAGCAGCCAACGCCGCGATCGGGCGGGACTCGGTAGCATCACGCCCAGCTGACGTTCGCTCGGAAGGTCGGCGTCGTTGCCGCATACCCGAGACAGCACCGCGAGGCTAACCGGTAGTGCGTGGCCGACGCAGATATTTGTCCAAAATGGCCTTGGCCGCTTCCGACGTGGCGCGGGCGTCGTATTGCGGGTTTTTCGGAGCCGATTCCTCCTTTTTTTCCGGCGAAACCGGATTTTGCAGAGAGGTATCGGTGCTTTTTGGAAGCTCCAGAATGGTGCTGCCGCCCAGGTCCTCGACCGATCGCTCACTGGAGGGCACCGGCTGACCGCTGGTTTTGTCCACATTCAGAAGCAGTTCCTGGGCGATCAGTTCTTCGAGATTGTCAGGACTGGCGGCAGGTTTCGATGCGTCCGATTTGGCCTGGGCTGCTCTGGCAGCGGGCTTTGTCTCGGCCGGTCTGGCGGCGGGTTTTTCCGAAGCGGTTTCACTGACCTGAGGTATTTTCGGACTGCTACCGGTTTGCTCCTGCACCAGCTTGACCTTGAACACCAGTGGGCCCACTTTGAATTCGTCGCCGTCCGCCAGCTCAATTTCCCCCTTGAGTAACCGGCCATTGTGAAACGTGCCGTTGGTGCTCTCGAAATCCTTCAGAAACGCTTTACCTTCACGTATAAAGATCGCACAATGCCGTTTGCTCACCAACGGACTCACAGGCCGCAGATGACAGTCCGGATCCCGACCGATCAGAAACTGCGGCAGCCGAATGGGAATTTCCTGGAAACCACCCTGTTGACGCTTCACCAGCAGACTCAGTTTCATGGTTGGCTCCCGGCTCGGTCCAGGTGCAGGCGAAGAAATCCTTCGGCCCGCGCTAACCTCCATGCTGTGCGGAACGCCGACGCCGCGTTCCGGGTCATCAATCGGCTTGTACCCCGCTCCTGATATCCACGCGGGTTACGCCGCTGTTCCTGGCTTCTCTGTTCCCGACAACTCAACTGGCCTCTTGTGCGGTCGTCTCGCTCACGGTATCCGGTTGCTTTCGAATGGCACCAGATGTACCGCAAACGGACTGCCTGCTATACGCCTATTGTACAAAGCCGAACAGGCCATGCAAGTGTCATTCCGTATTTTTTCCAAACGCGGCCTGAGCGAACACCCGAACAAAACACCTTTCGGATAACCGAGTTGGCACCCCGGATATCGGTCGATTTCGGCCGGCGACTGGCTTTCGGAAACAGTGACACCGAAAAATTGCGACATAAAAAGAACCGGGAGTCCTGTGCTCCCGGTTCGCTGCGATGAGTCGAAGGTTTAGCCCGCTGGAGCGTGCGTTGAGTTAGCGGCTGATGGCATACGTCCGCAAATCAACTTCGGTTTGCTCGCCGGCGCGAAATGTCACCTGCCGTTCCAGACGCTCACCAGTGGGCATCTCCGCGATCAGCGTGTAACAGAAGGTCTTGCCAGCGGGCAATTCCGGAGTGATGAAGCTGCGCAGGGCGCCGCTCTGACTGGTCGGTTCGCCATCAATGTACAGCTTGGCCGATTCCGGCAGCAGAACAACCAGGCTGGCTTTGCTGCCCAGGTCTGCTTTCTTCTCGGCCGGTTTGACTGGAATCTTTTCCGGCTCTTTCGGCTTAGCCGGTTCGACCGGCATCGGATGGCCACCGACGCAAGCAGCCCCGACGCGGGCACCGTAGCAAGCAGCGCGATGGCGATGGAGTCGGCTCAGCAGACCGCCGTGGCATGCAGCCGCCCCGTGGCAAGCGGCGGCGCCATGGCAAGCCGCGGCGCCATGACAAGCGGCAGCCCCGTGGCAAGCACCGAAGCATGCCATCCGCGCGTGCAGACGGCTCAGCAGACCGCCGTGGCATGCAGCCGCCCCGTGGCAAGCTGCCACCCCCTGGCAAGCGCCGGCACACGCCCCGTCAAAATGCGTTGTCGGTTGCGCTGTGCCCACATTCAGCGCCAATAGCAAGGCAAGGCTGTACATGGTGCGAGACCCTCCTCTAGGACCTGGTGTGGCTCTGAAGATTTGCACCAGCCTTCCCGGCGAAGGCTGGGAAATCTGCGTTGCTGCGGGAATTTAACCAGGCTGCAATGATATTAGCGGACAATTCAGGGATCGTCAACCCGGTTCTACGAAAATTTCCCATTTTTCCTCACGTTTACTTCTATTGCAACCGAACTGCTCGACATTTTGTCCACCAACATCGTTTACCGCACCTACCAGACTGGCGGTTCGCCCGTCCTCCCGCCCAGCGCCTGAACCAGCCAGGCCATCTGCCCAATATGATTGTTCATGTGCGACGCACACACGACCAGCAGCCCAAATTGCGTGGCAATGGGATGGCGATCCGGAAATTGCACTGGCTTCAGTAAAGCCGACTCATCCATCCCTTCGATCGTGCGCGCGACCATGTCCACAGTTTCGCGGAACCGCTGTAACAGCTGCTCTCTGGGATAGCGGTTGGGATCGGTAAACTCTAACGGGCGATTACGTACGTAACCGGTGCCAGCGATTCCGGCTCCGATGTAGTGATTCAGGTTACCGGTAAGGTGCAGAATCAGGTGGCCGAGACTGTTACCGAACGGAAAGGGCTTGTCCCAGAGTCGCTCCTCGGGAATGGCCAGGATGTGCCGTTCTACCCGCTGAGCGAGATGGCGAAAGTACGCGATCAGCTCCGACTTCACTGTAGCCAGCAGGCTGCTTGTAGCCAGAGAAACCGAAGATTCGGCGCCGGCCATAGTTCTCGCCTCCCACGTCCATTGTGGTGTAGCGGGATTTACAATTGCGGCTGCGGCCTTCTCTGAGGAGTGTTGGCGGTTATGCTGATGTTATAGGCAATAGCCAAGCGGTTGGCATATCGGATGCCTGACGATTTTCGTAAGAAAAAATTCTGTCCCTGCCGATACTTAGGATTGGACTTGCGTCGGTACGGCGTTTTGGCATATAATTTTTACACGAGGTCAGGAAAGAGGCAGATCGGCGAGGGCTTCCCCCAGGCTCAGAAGGAGCCTGATTGGGCTACGGATGGCCGAACCGGAACAGGGTGGGAACCCTTGACCCGCCCGGATGCGGTCCCGTCCAAGGAATCCTACCTGTCAGGATTGTGGCCGGTCGGCCTGCAATAGTCCCCTTACGGAAGAACAAGCCAAACTAAGCTTGCGCGCCTGTGCCGGCGGCGCTGGCGCGTCGCCACATGCACCAGGCACGCCAAACCCGGGAGGGTTGGCTATGTTTGAGTTCCCGTTCCTGGTCAGTTGGCTGTGGCTCTCGAACTCGTTCGAGAGCGGGTTCTGGATTTGTCGACTCAGCCATCCGCAGTATGCCGTCCGCGTGGCCGCTCACCAGCAATTGGCTCGGCGGGTTCGCGATACCGACGGTGTGTTGACGGTCCATTTGCTGGAAGAGGCCTTGCAATCGTCCCATCCGGAAGTCGTGCGGCGAGCTCGCGACCTGCTTGCTCACTTTTATTCCCTTGAACCCAGCGACTATGCCGCTATGCCCTGGATCGACCAACTCCCGGACTATTGGCCCAACCGCAAGGCTATCGTAGAAACTTACCTTTATCGCGCCCGTCAACTTCTGGATACCGGCTACTACCAGGCCGACTGGCCCGATTACCGCCTGGCCACCTCCCTTTACGTTTACGACCTGTTGCGCCAGGGAGTGCCACGCCAATCCGTGTTGCAATTGCTTGACATCATGGTCGAGCGGGAAAAAGAATATCGCCGTAGCCGCGGCATGAAGGAACTGGTGCGCGAGTACTGAAACTCCCGCACCAACAGCAAGCCCAGCGGCTTATCCGGGAGTTGCTGAAGCCGCTTTTGGCACCGCGGGCTGACGACCACCGCTCCCGCGCTTGTTGACGAGAACTTCTCCGCGCGAATCAGCAAGCCGGGGTATGCCTTCTTTGCACGGGGAGCTGACACCTGCTGTTCCGAATGGCCTAGCTCCAACGTCGTTCACAGCCTGCGGTCCAGGCGAATATCCAGCGCGAAGCGGTCAATCACGCCGGGCTCTTGCTCACCGCTCCTGCTGGTGATGCCGAGTCTAATTCAGACTCACTTTTTCGGTTTGCAGTAACTCAGGGCCAGCAAGGCGTAAGCGGTAACCAGATTCGGGTCTCCTTCCATCCAGCGATCGGCTGGATTAACCCAACTTCCGTCCGGGCGCTGTCGTTTGGCCAGGGCTTCCGTGATGTCCTTTCGCCAATCATGCTTGACACCCTGTGCATCTTCCACGTAGTCCGCGCCCATGGCATCCAGACACTTAGCCATGGTGTGGTAGTAGTAATACAACCCCAGTTGATCCCGACCCGGCGGAAAACCCGGATTGCGATCCACCGTATAGTTACGGCGGATCCATTCCCAGGCTGCCTGCACTCGCTTATCGTCTTTGCTGACGCCGGCATAAATCAGGCTTTTGACACCGGCATAGGTCATACTGCCATAACTGCGCAGGTCATCGCCCGCTTTGCTTTCCGGGTCGCCAGCGCAAGTGTAGATAAACCCACCGTCGTTGACCTTGCCGGCCCAAGGCTGGTCGTTGTATTCGCTTTTCAGATTCTGACACCGGCTGACAAAGATAATCGCCTTCTGATAAGCCGGATCATCCGGCGGTACACCCGCCGCTTTCAACGCGTCAATAAAGAATTGCGTGTTGGACAGGTCGGGACGCGATTTGCTGTCATAGCCAGCACCACCATAGCGGTTATCCTTTCGCAGAATCTCTTCGCCTTCGTCCCATTGGAGCATCTTGAGATAGCGTGCGCCATCCTGGACGATCTTGTTATAGCGGCCATCCTTGTTGGCTGCGGCAAAGGCCATCACGTTCACCGAAGTAACGTAATTCTTCAACTGGTCGCGGGGATTTTCGCCGGCAATGTGCCCCTCGCGGGGATTGACCAGCGACTCGAGAAACCGCAAGCCGCGAACTATAGACGGATCGTTATCCGGCAGTTTTCCGCTCCGTAATAGCGCGGTCATGACCACGCCGCTGATCCCCAGGCTCCGCTCCTTGCTCCAGCTACCATCAGCGGCCTGGCTGCTTCGGAGATAAGCCACGCCTTTGCTCACGATGTCGTCCCAGAGTTTTTCATCCGGGCCGATGGCCAAGCCGCTGCACGCCAGTCCCAGCATAGCAGCTACGGCTGCCAGAATCCAAGTTCCGACCAGCTTCTGCCGGCACATCAGGTACTCCCTCTGTCTTTCCTCGCGAGTCCCAATTCTCCCTAGCGCACCAGTATTGTATCCTCAACTCTTGACGCAACAACCGTCGTTTTCTAACTAGGCAACACTCCTTCGCAGTATTAGCCAACCCATACCTAGTCCTGCTTTGACGCCTCGATTTGGAGCAATGGCTAGCGGAGACAGAAACATGCACCGTGCCACCCTGAGCTGGCTGCTGATTGCGTTCTTCCCTTGCGTTGCTTTTGCCGGTAACTCTAACAGCTTGCTCGACGTCAGCCCCGATGGCCGGCGGTTATTGGTCGCCAACACCGACAGTGGTTCCGTCAGCATCGTGGACTTGACTACCCGCCAACTTCTGGCGGAAATCCCCGTCGGCGAGAGACCGGAGGGCGTTACCTGGATTGGCTCCGGGCCCCTGGCCGCCGTCACTATCAACTGGACCGACGAAGTCGTTTTTCTCGACACCGAACAACGTCAGGTGCTGCACCGCTTGCGGGTGGCCAACGAACCTTACGGCATCGTCTCCAGTCGGGACGGCCGCAAGCTCTGGGTGACCCACGACTACTGGGGAACGATCAGCGAAATCGATCCAGCCAGATTCCAGGTCATTCGCGAAATTCCCGTGACGCGATTCATACGCGGCCTGGCTCTATCTCCCGATGAAACCAAGCTTTATGTGACCGGCTATTACAACGCCGACCTTTATGTCATTGATCTTCCCAGTGGTAAGGTCGCGGATCACTTTCCCGGACATGAGCAATACAACCTGGCTCGCAATGTAGTAATTCACCCGCAGCGACCGAAAGCTTATATCCCGCACATCCGCACCCGTACGCACATCGCGGATAGTGCCGGTTCTATATTTCCCGAGCTTAGTATCATCCATTTGGACCGGCCCAAATCCGCGAAACGCCGCACAGTTATCTCTATGGACACGTTCAACAACCTGGCCGTTCCTACCAATCCCTGGGAGTGTGCACTTTCCCCCGACGGCAAGACCTTTTATATAGTGTACGCCGGAACCGACGACATGAATTTGTGCAATGTATTAGATGACGATTATCAGGAAATTGAGCGCCGCGGTAATACCAGCCTTATTCCCGTAGGTACCAATCCGCGGGCCGTGCGCGTTAGCCCCGATGGTAAGGAGCTATACATTTATAATACGCTGGATTTCCAAGTGGGCGTTTACGACGCTATGACAATGCGTCCACTTACGCGGATTACCGTGACCAAGCCGCCGAAAAGTTCCGAATGGGTGCGCGGCAAGGTCTTATTCAACACGGCCAAACCTCCTATGACCAGCCGACGCTGGATTGCCTGCGCCTCCTGTCACCCGGATGGTCACCACGATGGTCGCGTCTGGCAGAATCCCGAAGGCTTGCGTCGTACGCCCCAACTGTTCGGGTTGGCTCATACGCATCCGCTGCACTGGTCCGCCGATCGCGACGAAGTCCAGGACTTCGAGTACACCATCCGCGGACGCCTCATGTTAGGGCGTGGTTTGCTGCCTGGACCCATCGAGCCTAAAATCGCTTTTGAACCCGTTGAGCTCGAAGAGAAACTTGCTGGCCGTTCTGCGGACTTAGACGCCCTCGCCATCTATACAAATTCGTTTGTCTTTCGTCTGAGTCCCCACATTCCGGCACCGGGCAAGCTTAGTCCGGCTGGTGAACGCGGAAAAGCTATATTTTTCCGTGCGGACACGGGCTGTGCGAACTGTCATCGCGGACCCTACTATACAGACAGTTCCCTGAAACGCCCCTTCCAGTTACATGACGTTGGTACCGGTGGTGATGATCCCACCGAGAAGATCGGGCCGAAATACGATACCCCGACCTTGCTCGGCATTTATCGCAATACAGCGTATCTGCACCACGGCAAAGCGCGAACCCTCCACGAAGTGTTGACCACTTATAATCGCCAGGACAGGCATGGTAAAACAAGCCATCTCAGCCAACAGGAACTGGACGACCTAGTCGCTTTCCTCCTTTCGCTACCTTACGAACCACCGCCCGAGCAAACGGATAACACGGTTCCCTATCGCTACAATGCCCAGGCACCGACTTCACAAGTGAAATGACCGATCCTAGGCCTGGTTTTCCGTTTGAGCATAAAGGCGCTTGACCGAGGTAATTACTTGCCGTTTTCGCTCCAGGCTCTTAAGAACGTCGCGTACTTGCTTACGCACGTCCTCTAATGCTTCTCGCTCCCGGTCACGTTCCTGCCGCAATTGCTCTAATAGTGCACTATACATCTGCCAGAGCTTTTCCTTTGCACGTGCCTGCACATTTTGGTACGTGGCCTGGATAAGCTCATTGGGGTCGTGCAAAGACAACCGATATGCAAGAAAATAGCTCACTCCTTCGACCAGGAAATACGGCACCAGGAAATACAAAGCATCGCTAAATCCTGGGGAATAAGGGGCCGTAGAAAAAAACATGCGATACAGCAGAACGCTCAGTCCCGCGAAACCGGCAAGCCAGCTTAGTCGTCCTGGCATCCAGTTTATTATTGAGTATAACCAGCGTCGCCAGCCGTGTGGCTGCCAGGCGGTCTGCCGCCAGTGTAATAAAGCGTCCCAAATCTGCTCATGCCAGAATCCCCGCCAGTCAGTTTCGCCTATTTGTCGCAATTGACCGTCTAATAAAATCGCGGGCACACCGCAATTGACCGCCTCGGCCAAAAGCCGGTTGGTAAGATGCTCACCGAAATGCCGCAGATAACTGTCCCCAAGGTCTGCTAGCAACTCAGTAACCAAGTCCACCAGCCGCGTGCGGATATAGGTTTCTCCCTCGGCATTGCTTGCGGTGCCGGGTGTGCGCCAATTACGGAACCATCCAATAGTTCGCGCCAGCCAACCGGAGACCCTCCGAAACGCTTCCAGCCGCAAAACGTCGCCGATCTGCTGCTGCCGACTCTCAAAAAAAAGATCGCATCGTTTCAGGAATTGCTCGGCAGCTTCTTGCAGTATAGTCTCCCAGCTACGCTTAGTTCGGTCCAAATTAGCAGCAAGCGAGGAAATCAAGCTGTCTAAGTGTTCCTGGCATTGGCGCAGTATAGACTCTACGTTCGTCTGCCGGATCGCCAACAGTTCTTTCTCCCCTAACTCCGCCTCTAACCATCGTCGTAACTCCTGAAACTGGTCACCCGCCGGACACTCGTGCGGAACCTGGTCGATCCAGAACCGCGCGCAGACGCGGAACAGCAGGGGATTCTTATAACCTTCGCGCTGCAGGTCATGCAGCCAATCGAGATCGGGGCGAGCCCCCGTCTGTTCGCGACCTATACATTCGTCCCAACGATTCAGCACGAAGGCGAACGCTTTATGAGTGCTATATTGACGAAAGAGTTCCCAACCAACCTGATCATGATATTTTTCCTGCGAGCCTATATACAGGATGATATCTGCGTAGGGCAATATCTGTTGCAGACGCCTGTAATTGTCCAGTTCCCTGCTGTCAAGATCCGGAGCATCCACGATGATCTTATTCGCGAGGGAATCCTGTTCATGCCAAACGCTATGGTCTAAGATTACAGGTGGCAGAGATTCGCCCTTCAGGGCCTTATGAATATAAGCGGTAAGTTGCCGTGTGGTTGGCCGCAGGATGCCCGTTTGCGCTATGCTTTCTCCGGCCAGGGCATTCAGCAAAGTGGATTTGCCCACACCTGTACCGCCCATAAGGACTAGGATCACGTAAACTTTACCGGCAGCCAGTTTCCGGGCTTCGCGGTTCAGGTCATCCGTGGCATCTTGCAAACAATGCAGCCGCCCTGGGTCAAATGGCCAGGAATGCTCCTGCTTAAGCCAGGCGTCTAAACTTTGAGCAAGTTGCTCTAGATTTTTCGCTAAATGCCGCGGAAAGTCCCTTTCCAAGCCATTGCCGGACATGAAGCGCTACCTGAGTAACCGGACTGGATGTTCAGTGGGGATTCAGCCTGGCATCCAGAGCCTGACTGAACTCGCTGCGCCAGCCAGGCAGGTTATCTATCGTTTGTTGGAGTTCCTGCCATGGGCGGACTGGTTGGCATTGTACGACGCTCTTCCACAAGGGCTCCAGTAGCGACGCCTTCAGCATGGCCAGTTGCGCTTGCTTAGCCTGGGCACGGCGGGTTTCCACATATTGCTGACCGAGGTACTCCGTCAATGCCTGAATCAAGGAGGTGGCCAGTGGTAGCCAGATCAGGTCCCACACATTCAGACCGCCGGTAAGCAGAATGCCCCCGATAGTGCCCAGTTCCACTGTCACTTTCGTAGCTCTGAGTGTATTGAGGATCAAGGGGTTGGCTTGCAAATCGCGATAGATACCGCAAGCGAGCGATTCGACATAGTTCCGCCGGGCGCGTTCGTAATCGGCAAAAAGTCTTTCAGCCTCGCTGCGGACCTGTTCCGGGAACGGCGAATTGGGATGAAGATATTCACTGAGTTCCTGCCAGAAGATGTCTGCATAGCGGCGACGCTCTACCTCGCGCCAGAGGTTAGCTAGAGCTGTTTCGACAGCTTGCAGGATGGTCGCTCGCTCCGATTGCAAGGCCGGGTTGACGTTGCTGCCGGTCAAATGGTTCCAGACCATTTTCAGCCCCTGCCAGGGCAACCGCAATATCCTCAATGCTGTGCTTATATAGCTGCCAAAACCTGGTAACTCTAATAGTTCCAGCAATCGAACCATGGCTTCATCAAAGATAGGCAGGCGTTCCCGCTCGAGGAATTCGCGGCGATAGCGTTCGAGAATCAGGTGCCGCTGCTTCGAAGCTAAGTCTTGCCAGTCATGAAGGTTCTTCAGCTGCGGAGCGGCCAGTTGTGAGCAACGGGATTCCAACGCCTGTAGAAACCGCAATCCCCGTTCCGCGATGCGGCGACGAAGTTGCAGTCCCTGAGCAAGCCAATCGCGGAGATGGCCTAACAATTGCTGACGATAATCCGCCATAGCCTGCGGGTCGGTCAGTTCCCTCCACGATTTGTCCGGAATGACGACGCAAGGTATCGGATTGGAAGGGGCGATGTTTTCAAGAACCTCGTGAAAAAAATGATTGCGGACCGAATCACTTTCCCGCTCCGGAACTCTCGTCAGGCAAGCGATCACGGGTTTACCCGAATCCACTAGCATGCGGAGGTAGTTTGAGGGGACACGATCATTATAACGCTGCACTGAAGCCACGTAAACGACAAGGTCTGCGAGTCCCAAAATTTCTAATAACCGGCAGATATATTTGGCCGCGTGGATGGTCGTCATATCAGGATTGTCCCAAACAACTAGTTGATTCGGCCAATCGGATATAGCTGGCACGATGCGAATATCGAAAATATCTTCATCCGCGTTGCCAGGCACCGGTCCCGGAACCGGGCGAAGCACGGTCAACGGATGGGTAAAAGAGAGACCAGCTAAGCAGAAAGCGGTTGGATGGCGGGTATAGCCTGCCTGGGGATTAGTTTCGGCCACAGGCTGCCCCAGCAGGATATTGACAACCGTGCTTTTCCCCGCAGCCGCACCGCCTACCACGGCGACATGCCAATGCTGAGGCGGATTGCTCTGCAAGCACGGCAACAAATAGTTGCGCACCAAAGCCTGACTGTAACGGAGTTGCTCTAAAAAAAATTCCTCGCCGTTATCTAAGCGCAGATTCTGCGCCAGATAATCCAAACCCGCGATATAGCGTTGGGCAGCTTGCTCGGGATCAGACTTTTCAGCGACCATCGTGCCCCATGCCTGTGCTCAGTTGATACCTGCGGGGAATAAAGTTCTCGCGGCTAAGACTGACCTATAAATTCGGTCATTTTGCGCAGCCAGGGTCGCACATCGTTTGCCCGCAAGGTGGTTGTCTCTGCCTGATTGTAGATGGCATACCTAAGTTTCTGAGCCGAGTTTCCGGTCAATCAGGCCGTAAGCCTTTCCACAGAAAATGCCTCGATAGGGATACTTAGCGGCATCCCAAGGATTAGTTCGCTCAGTATCTGGGCCGTACCGGGGGATAAAGTGATCCCGGAGCGAAAGTGCCCGGCAGCAATGTAGAGGTTGCGCCAGCCAGGAACGGTGCCGATTAAGGGTTTGCCATCGGGATTACCTGGGCGAAGTCCGGCCCAGCAACGCTCCACCTCCGCCCTGGCTAGAGCTGGTACCCAGCGGTAAGCAGTAGCCAGGAGGTGAGCGATAGCCTCGGCGGTAGTGCGCTTATCGAAGCCGGCATCTTCCACGGTGGAGCCGACTAATACTCGTCCATCCGGTCGGGGTACTAAGTATTCGTCGCCACCCATGATAATATGGCGCAAAAACGGAGTTGCACACCGCAACAGCGCGATCTGGCCGCGCATTGGACGAATGCCCAAACTTAGCCCCAACGACTGAAGGAGGCGATCCGTCCAAGCCCCGGTGCAGACGACAAACTTATCCGCCACCAGCCGTTCCTGGGGTGTCCAGACCCCGAGGATACGGTCGCCTTCGCGTACCAGGTCCACCACCGGAGTATAAGGGCGCATATCGACTTGATACAAATAACAACCGGCTACCAGGGCACGGATATGCCAGGGATTGCGTAGTTGTGCCATCTCGGGAAAATACACGGCGCCGGGCAAATCCGGGTCTAAACCCGGCTGGCGCTGGCGAAGCTGATCCCCCTCTAAGACTTCGCAGGTAGCCCCTTCACCTTGCTCCTGGCGAAGCAGGTTTTCGATGCGTTGCTTTTCCAGAGCATCCGCGGAACGGCGCAGTTCCAGGCCGCCGCAAATCCAGTAACCGTTGCAGACACCGGTTTTCTCCTGGAGTTCGCTGGACAGCTGGGGGAATAAGCTGGCACTGAGCGCGCGAAGTCTGCCCAGCGGTGATTGAGCCCGTCGCGCATGACCGGGAGAGATAATTCCCGCCCCGGCCCAACTGGATTCCCGCCCGAATTCACCGGCCTCGGTGACGGTGACGCGGACGCCATGCCTGGCTAAGAAGTAAGCCGTGGTCAGACCGATGACCCCGCCACCTATAATCAAGACATCGCTCGCTTTCGCCATAAGGAAGACCTCAGCCGTGAAAACTTCTCATGTTATTGGCGTACCACAATGACGGTGGGAGCCAATCCCTGGAATTTGGCAATTGCCGTCTCGGGAATCTTACATCCCTGGATATAGAGCGCTTTCAAGGACCGAATGTCAGCAACCTGAAGCAAACCCGCGGCAGTCAGGGGCGTCTGTTCCAGATGCAATTCTTCCAGGAATTGCAGGCCGGCCAGTGACCGCAATTCGCTTCCCGTGACTTTGGTTGCCGCGAGATTGAGTCGGCGTAACCGATTAAGACCAGAAAGGGACTTCAATCCTGCATCGCCAATCGGTGTATGCGACAAATCGAGATGCTGCAATTGTCTATAGTCCTTGATATGTTCCAGGCTAGATGAGTTCAGGGGCGTATAGGAGAGATTAAGAAATACGAGCGTATCAGTGGCCCGAATGTGGGCCAGGCCGTCTCCCTTGATTTGCGTCGCGGCTAAACCCAGGTGCTTGAGAGCGTTCAGGTTTTTCAGATACCGAAGGCCCTGGTCGGTAATTTTGCACCCGCTGAGCTCCAGTATTTCCAGGTCGGTGAGTTTTTCCAGATTCGCAAGTCCCTTATCCGAGAGGCGGGTCATGTGTAAATAGAGAGTGCGGAGCTTAGTTTTGTCTGCCAGGTGCTGTGCCGTAGCGTCGCCGATGGCAGTATTGCCAAGACTGAGTTGCCGAAGTTCGGGCATGGAGCGGAGGATAACAGCCCCGGTGTCGGTGAGTTTAGGGAGGTTCTCCAGCCACAGGGCTTGCAATTTCGTCAAGGGTGACAGGGCGCGAACGCCGGCATCAGTGAAGTGAGTAGCACCCAGGTCAAGATGTTGCAAGCCGCGAAGCGAGGAAATAGCCTTGGCGGCCTTATCGGTTAGAGCGGTTTCGCCTAAATAGAGTGCCTCTAAGTCTGGCCACCATTGCGGAAACTTACCGACTAGGTCGTCGTCAATCCTGGTTTTTCGCAACATGAGTTGCTTGATGGTTCTAATATCCCGGAGTTCGGCGAGGCCCTTGGAAGTAATACGTGTATTGGCGGCAAAAAGAGTGTGCAATTCGCGGTGTTCTTTCAGGTGCTGCAGACCGGCGTCCTCAAGCGGGGTATCGTTGAGGTTGATGGCCTGGAGATGCTGGGCATTTTTCAGGTATTTCAACCCATCGCCGTGAATGTCGCATTGAGCCAGGTCGGCCATTCGCAGCTCGGGAAATGCCGCGAGCGGTTCGAGATCAGCATCCTTGACGGTGGATTTGTTGAGCACTACGCCGATAACTGGTTGGTCGGGCACTTGCTCAGCGCGAAGCAAGCGTGCGCCTAGGTCCGTGAGCCGACGTGCCGCCTGTTCCGCATCCAGGGGTTTGTCGGCGGCGGCATGAGCGACGGAGGCGCCGAGTATGGCGGCTACCGAGAGGAAAACGGTTCGGCTGGCGCACAGAGGTCGGAGCACCGTATTGCCCTCGCTGCGGGCCTGGCACGTTGGCTGGCGATCGCGGCTATCGCAGGAGCCACGCAACGCGATCCGCTCCCAGGGTGCCTGGCCGATATGGCGTTTACATCGTTTTAGGACTGGTATGGGTCATTGTAGGCGCTCCAACACGGACGGCGAAGATTGGTATCGGCAGCTCGGAGTGCTAAGCTAGCGGATATGCGGTGGCGAAGCTGGGCACGCCTGGTGGCGTTCGTCCTGACCGCAGCGGTCAGCGGACTGGCGGCGAACGTGGTATTGCGAATCAGTCCCGGTATGCAACGTGCTACCTGGGCGCTGGTCTGGGCAAGCCTTGTGGTTTTTCTGGGCTTTGCGCGATTGCTGAGCGGTCGCATCGCCCGAGGCTGGGCTATGGTTAGCATTGCTGCGGTACAGCTGGCAGTTCTGGCTACAGGAATGGCAGGGAGAGGGGGTGCCCCGGAGTGGTTGGCAATCGTTTATTGGACGCTGGAATGGCTGGGCTGGGTTGTTCGCCTGAGCCGGTGCGGGGCAGCAGCTCGTGACGTGGATGTATATCCCGGTTTGCTGGTGGCGCTGCTGGTGGTGTCCTGGGCAATGGGAAACGTGCTGGGCATACATTTTTCGCCGGGCATGGCGACTGCTGTGGGCGGTCTTGCCGTCGGAGCTACTCTGGCGGCGGTGGTAAAGTGGCGACATGAAACTGAGGGGCCGGAAGCCTTGCCGCGACACGTAACGGTCTGGCGACGGAGTATGCCGCCCATGCGGCTGGCTTCGCGGCAGGACGCCGTGGAAGCCTGCATGCTGCTGGTCATGCTGGGTGGATTCGGCCTGGGGATCGGCACACAGAGCAGAACAGTGGGCCAGGAGGCCAACATTTCGGATAACGTGATGATGTGGCAAGCGGCGGCGGTCGCGGGCATGGTGCCGTTGCTTCTGGGAAATCACCCGTTCCGTGTTGTCGGCTGGTTGCCGTATGCGATGTGGTGCACGCTGGCGGTTGTAGCGTGGCAAACGGTGGGAGCCGAGCATAGTCGGGGCCCTTCGCTGGCGCTGGCGGCGAGCATAGGCGGGTTGGCGGCAACACTAGCTCGCTTAGTGGCGCTGTGTCCGGCGGCGAGCCTGCCCGGTTGGCTAGGGTTGGGCAGTCTATTGCTGGGTCTGTCGTGGCTGGCTGGGCTGCATTCGGAAAGCTGGCTGGCTACTGAGAGTGTCTTCCTGTGCTCGCTGCTGGCCGTGCTGAGCATGGCGGCGCAGGTGTATTGGCTGCGGGAGTGGTTGGAGTTGACGGCAGCGGTGCCAGCGTTTTTCGTGTATCGGATTCGCCGTCTCGGGCCGGGCCGGGCCTGGATACCGTGGCGTGGGCCGCTTCTGGTCGTCGCCAATCATGCGGCCTGGCTTGACCCGTTGTGGTTAGGGAAAGTGTTGCCGCGACGATTGACACCGATGATGACCAGCGATTTTTACGACCTGCCCGGCCTGTACTGGCTGATGCGCTACGTGCTGCGAGTAATTCGCGTCGAAGAAACCACTGCCCGCCGGGAAGCCCCGGAACTGGATGAAGCAATCGCGCGATTGGATGCGGGCGAGTGCGTAGTGCTCTTTCCCGAAGGCCGACTTCGCCGTGAAGAAAATCGGCTGCTAGCTCCGTTTCAGCGGGGTGTGTGGCACATCCTGCATCAACGTCCCGACACGCCGGTTCTGCCCTGCTGGATCGAAGGAAACTGGGGAAGCTACTTCTCCTGGAAAGATGGGCCACCCATGCGCAATAAGCCGTTCGATTGGTGGCGGCGGATCGTCATCGTGCTGGGCGAACCGCAAGTGTTGCCGCCGGAAGTGCTGGCCGATCATCGCACAACCCGTCGCTATTTAGAACAGGCCGTTTTGCGGTTGCGGCAATGGCTGCCGTATGGCGACAAGCCACCCGCCGAAACCGGATAACTGCTTGCTGGCCGGCTGGAACCTGGCTGAGCCGAACTTCCTACCAACGCGGCATATTTTCCCATGGCGCAAGAGCAAGACCCCGCTGGCCGGTATTGAAGCTCTCGGAGCACTTCCTAGACTGAGGACAAGTGCGAGCCTGCCTGAAATCGACCTGAGTCGATCCTGCCTGGTGTTAGTCAGCGAGCCAAAGCGTTCGCTGTCGCGATCCGCGAATGGGGAATCCGCCATGAGGCGTGGCTGGTATTGGCATGAAGTGTGCGACGTACGCTGGTTGGTTGGCGGCCTCGGCGTTGCGACAATGGTGTGGAATCTTGTCCTGGCGCAGCCCAGAACTGAGCGTTCGTCACCTGGCCAGGACACAGAGGTGGATTACCTGACCCAGGTCAAGCCGATCCTACGGCAGTATTGTTACAGTTGCCACGGTTTGCGGGCGCACAAAAGCGGACTGCGTGTGGATACGGTCGCGTTTTTGCTACGTGGCGGAAGCCGCGGCCCGGCTATTGTTCCGGGCAACAGTAAATCCAGCTTGCTGATGCAAGCGCTGCGGGGCCAGGGAACCGACCTGCCACGCATGCCATTCGGAAAGGAAGCCTTGACCGAGGAACAAATTGCCCTGATCGCCCGCTGGATTGACGCTGGAGCCAAGACGCCAACCCGCGAAACGCCCGACGATGGCCGCAGCCATTGGGCATTCCAGCCACCGACCCGGCCAGCATTGCCGGTGGTGCGAAACCGTGCTTGGATTCGCAATGCGATTGATGCGTTTGTGCCGGCACGCCTGGAGGCCAGGGGAATCGAGCCCTCTCCGGAAGCTGATCGCATCACACTCGCCCGCCGACTCTATCTCGACCTCATCGGTCTGCCGCCCCAACCGGAAGAGCTGGAGGCGTTCTTGGCCGACACGCGTCCCGATGCGTTCGAACAGCTGGTCGAACGTTTGCTCGCCTCGCCACATTACGGCGAGCGCTGGGCGCGGCACTGGCTGGATGTGGCGCGTTACGCGGATTCCCACGGTTATACCATAGACGGCCCCCGGGAGATGTGGAAATACCGCGACTGGGTCATTGACGCCTTCAACCGCGACATGCCGTACCACCAGTTCCTCACCGACCAGATGGCCGGCGATCTGCTGCCCAACGCCACCGTCGAGCAGAAAATTGCCACCGGTTTTCATCGCAACACTCTGTTGAACCAGGAGGGCGGCATTGACCCGGAACAATTCCGTGTGGAAGCGATAGCGGACCGTATTCATACGATCGGCGTGGGGATTCTCGGGCTGACGCTGAATTGTGCCCGCTGCCACGACCACAAATATGACCCGATTTCGCAGCGGGAGTATTTCCAGCTGTTCGCCTTCTTCAACAACCAGGATGAGCCAACGATCACCCTGGCGGCCCCGGAACTGGTGGCCAAGCAGCAAGCCATCCGCGCCCGCATCCAGGAAGCCGTCAAACAAGCGGAAATCGCTCAGAAAGCCTGGTTGCGACGGCTCAGCGATGCCGAACGCGAAAAACTGCCGCGGGACATCCAGGTCATTTTGAACCTGGGTTTCGAGCAACGCGACCGTCGCCAGAAGCAAACGCTGCTGCGTTTTGTGCAGGCACGGGACGAAGCGTTTTATCGAGCGTTGCAAACCATTGCCGAACTGGAAGCGCAGGAGCCGAAACTGCCGACGGCCATGGTCTTGCAGGAACGCAAGACTCCCCGCGAAACCCGTATTCACATTCAAGGGGATTTCACGCGTCCCGGCGACGCTGTCCAGCCGGGGGTGCCGTCGGTGCTGAATCCGTTGCCGGATTCCCCGCGTGTGCGTGCGGGCAAACCGAACCGGCTCGACTTCGCCGCCTGGCTCACCGCTGCCGACAATCCCTTGACAGCGCGAGTCATGGTCAATCGGCTCTGGCAACATTATTTCGGCAAGGGCCTGGTAGAAACGGAGAACGATTTCGGTCTGCAAGGCACGCCGCCAACGCATCCGGAGTTGCTCGACTGGCTGGCGGTGGAATTCCGCGAGTCGGGCTGGCGGTTGAAACACATGCACCGGCTCATAGTGACTTCGGCGACCTATCGGCAATCCGCCAGGGCACGCCCCGACCTGGCTGAGAAAGATCCACAAAATCGCCTCTGGGCAAGACAAAATCGCCTCCGACTCGATGCCGAGATCATTCGCGATTGTGCACTGGCCGTCAGCGGCAAACTCCAGCGCCGCATCGGTGGCCCCAGCGTTTACCCACCACAACCGGAGGGGGTCTATCGCTTCACCCAGGTGCCGCGGGATTGGCCAACCAGTATCGGCCCGGACCGGTTCCGCCGGGGTCTGTACACGTGGTTTCAGCGTTCGGCGCCGTATCCGGCTCTGATCACGTTCGATGCCCCGGATGCCACCACCAGTTGCACGAGGGGAGTGCGTTCCAACACGCCGTTACAGGCTCTGACTTTGCTCAACGACCCAGCCTACTACGAACTGGCGCGGGCGTTCGGGGAACGCATTATTCGGGAAGCCCCAGCGGGGGATGAAAACCGCATCCGTTACGCTTTCCGTCTGGCGCTGGGGCGTGGGCCCAATGATTCGGAAATGTCGCTTCTTGTCGCATGCGTCCGCAAACAACGCGCAGCACTGCAGGGTCAATCCGACGACATTCGCCGGCTCGCGCCGCACGCCCCAGCCGATTCGGCGCTTGATCAGGCGGTCTTTACCCTGTTAGGGCGTGCCCTGATGAACCTGGACGAATTCATCACCCGCGAATAAAGCCTGGCTAGAGCCAAAGTCTCCGTGCAAAAAGCCGGAGGTACACCATGATGCCAGAAGTGTACCAGGAGTGGTTGCGACAACGGACCCGGCGGCATTTCTTCCGCGATTGTGCCGTCGGTCTGGGCAAGATTGCCCTGGCTTCGCTGCTGTGTGAAAGCCTGGCGGAAGCGAATTCCGGCCAGTCGTCGGCAAATCCTCTGGCTGCGAAACCACCCCATTTTCCTGCGAAAGCACGCAGCGTCATTTACCTGTTCATGGCAGGTGGGCCAAGCCAGTTAGAACTTTTTGACTACAAGCCGGCGTTGCAGCAACACGACGGCCAGCCGATCCCCGATTCTTTCCTGCAAGGCAAACGCTTCGCCTTCATGGATTCGTTCACCCGGCAAAAACCGCGTTTGCTCGCCGCCCGGCGTCAGTTTGCCCGCCACGGCCAATGCGGTGCCTGGGTCTCCGAATTACTTCCCCACATCGCCCGCATCGTGGACGAACTGGCGATCATCAAAACGGTGCAGACGGAAGTATTCAACCACGGGCCGGCCAAATTGTTCGTCAACACCGGCACCGCTCAGTTTGGCCGACCCAGCATGGGCGCCTGGATCACCTACGGTCTGGGCAGCGAGGCCAATGATCTACCCGGTTTCGTGGTACTGCAATCCGGACCGCGCGGGCCACGCGGCGGAGCTGCCCTGTGGAGCAGCGGATTCTTGCCGACCGCTTATCAGGGTGTGCCGTTCCGCAGTGTCGGCGAACCGGTACTCAATCTCAGCAATCCGCCCGGCATTTCTCGCGCGCGACAAGCCGACACCCTGGATTTGATCCGTTCGCTCAACGCAATCCGACTCGGAGCAGTCGGCGACCCGGAAATCGCCACGCGCATCGCCGCTTATGAAACCGCCTTCCGCATGCAGACTAGCACTCCCGAACTCATCGACATCTCCCGCGAAACTGCTGAGACCCTCCGCCTTTACGGTGTGGAGCCTGGCCAACCGAGTTTCGCCTATAACTGCTTGCTCGCACGCCGGTTGGTCGAACGCGGCGTTCGCTTTGTGCAACTGTACCACACTGATTGGGATCACCACGGCGGCCCTGGTGCTGACCTCGGTGCCGCACTGGAAAAGGTCTGCCGCGAAGTGGACCGCCCCATTTACGCCCTCCTAACCGATCTGAAAAGACGCGGACTGCTCGAATCCACGCTGGTCATCTGGGGCGGCGAGTTTGGCCGAACCCCCATGGGCGAACAACGTGAAACCGTCGGTCGCAATCACCACATCGAAGCCTTCACCATGTTCCTGGCCGGCGGCGGTGTCCGAGGCGGCATCACTCTGGGCGAAACCGACGAATTCGGTTTCGCTCCCATTCGCGATCCCGTTCACGTCCACGACATCCAGGCCACCATCCTGCACCTGCTTGGGCTGGATCACAAACGGCTGACTTTCCGATTCCAGGGACGGGAACACCGCCTCACCGACATCGGCGGACACGTTCTCGAATCCATCCTGGCGTAGTTCATTTCCACCACACGAAGCATCGGCAAGCTCGCCTCACCATATGCCGATTTCCCCAAACATGGGTGCTGTACTGCACCCGCGTTGGCAGATTTATCGTTCCGCCCGCTCGCGATTTGTCCCGTCAGTCGAAATCGTCCCGCGCTGCGCCGTGGGCTGTTCCGCGGACCTATCGTTCCCACGAGTCGCTAAATCTGGGGCAGACCTCGGCTTGCGTCCGTATGAAGCCCTCAGCAGGTCCTCTACCGAATTGCACCGGCCGGACAAGCTGCGGCAATCCTCACAACGGCGAACAGGGAAGCACGTCCGCGCAACGTCGCAGCCGTTTATCAATAGTCGCAAGCCCCGGCAACAGTCCCGACGCTCCGACCTTGCATCACGCAGCATGGTAGTGAATTATTCAGCCCAGTCCCGGGGAAAACCTGAGACAAGCCGACGATACATTCCCAGGCCCGCAGACTTTCGCCTCTGGCAGACCGGTTCGCATTGCCTATGATAAACTTTTCTGGAGCGTACGCACACGTGAGGTGGCTATGCCGAACGCGTGGGATAACCCGCTGATCGTGCAAAGCGATCGCACTCTGCTTCTGGAGGTGGATCATCCACGCTACGCCGAAGCGCGCGACGCTCTGGCTCCGTTTGCCGAACTGGTTAAGAGTCCCGAACACATCCACACTTATCGCCTGACAGAACTGTCGCTATGGAACGCGGCTGCAGCAGGGATGACTGCCCAGGCTATGCTCGACGTTTTGCAACGTTACAGCAAATATCCGCTGCCTACCAACCTGGTTCGCGACATCCCCGAAATTGTCAGCCGCTATGGTCGCCTTCGCCTGGAAAAAGATGAAGCGGAACTCCGCCTGGTTTGTTCCGACATCAGCCTGCTGGAGGAACTGGCTCGCCATCCCGATGTACGCCGTTACCTCGGCGAACGCCTTAGCCGAACGGCGTTTCGCGTCCCCGCCCAATATCGTGGCCTCATCAAGCAGGCACTTATTAGTGTCGGTTACCCGGCGGAGGACGTGGCTGGTTACACTCCCGGCGCCTTTCTCGACATTCGTCTGCGCCAAACCTGCCGCAGCGGTCTTCCTTTTCATCTGCGTCATTATCAGCAGCAGGCAGCAGAGATCTTTTATGCTGGCGGCGACGTTCGCGGCGGGAGCGGCGTCATTGTCCTGCCCTGCGGCGCCGGCAAAACTATCGTCGGGCTGGCCGTCATGGCTTTGCTGCAACGCCAGACCTTAGTCCTGACCACCAGCATTTCCGCCGTCAAGCAGTGGCGCCGCGAACTGCTCGATAAGACCACCCTCACCGAAGACCAGATCGCCGAATATACGGGGGAAAGTAAAGAACTCGGCCCGGTAACATTGGCCACTTATAATATCCTCACTTACCGCCCCGAAAAGAATGAGGACTTTCCTCATTTTCGCATCTTCGACCAGCAAGACTGGGGCTTGATTATTTACGACGAAGTGCATTTGCTACCGGCTCCAGTGTTCCGTATCACCGCCCAGATCCAGGCAAGGCGACGGCTTGGTCTGACCGCTACTTTAGTTCGGGAAGACGGGCGAGAGACCGACGTCTTTACACTGATCGGCCCCAAAAAATACGATGTGCCCTGGCGCGAACTGGAATCCCAGGGATGGATTGCCGAGGCACAGTGTTGGGAAATCCGCCTGCGTTTGCCCGAAGAGTTACGTTTAGAATATGCGGTCGCCGAACGACGACAGAAATACCGCTTCGCCAGCGAAAACCCGGCCAAGCTCCCTATCATTGCCCATCTGCTCGAACGCCACACTCAGGACCAGGTCCTTATTATTGGGCAGTACCTGCAGCAGCTGCATCAGATTCGCGATGTTTTTAACATCCCCTTGATTACCGGCGCCACTCCTACCGCCGAACGCGAACGACTCTACCAGGATTTTCGCGACCGCCGTATCCAGCGCCTTATCCTTTCCAAAGTCGGTAATTTCGCCATTGACCTTCCCGATGCTAATGTCTTGATCCAAGTCTCCGGCACCTTCGGCTCGCGACAGGAGGAAGCGCAACGCCTGGGTCGCATTCTCCGTCCCAAGCCCGACGGCAGCATCGCTCGCTTCTATACTCTGGTAACTCGCGATACACGCGAAATGGAGTTCGCTCAACACCGGCAGCTGTTTTTAACTGAACAGGGATACACTTATCGAATTGTAGATGCAGACGAATTCCTGCGGCCCTCCACTACGGCAGGACTGTCTGATCCGCTATGAGCAACATCCATTCCGATTTACCCCAGCGCCGCATTCCAGTCCGCCTGCATCGCGGCGTCGGGCTTATCTTGACCGACGACGATTATCTGGCCACCGAACTGCTTACTTCACCGAAGTTGGCCCCCTATATCGCCGGCCGCTTGACCCGGCATGCCCTCCTTATTGCACAGGACGCTGCACCGGCACTTATCAAGGCGCTGAAACAGAATGGCTATCCAGTACGGGTTGTCTCCAGGCTCCTCGGCATCACTTCGCCTCCTTCACAGTCGGCGCCCGCTGAAAACCTAAGTGCAGCCGATCCTTCTGCCTCCAGTGGTTACATTACATCGGACCGTCAGGCAAGCCTGAAAGCAATCAGCCTGTCCACCAAGCTGGACGCCGCAGCCCTCCTGCCTCATGTCGCCACAGAATCCATAAACCGCGTCTGGAAAAATTGGTGCGGCCAGGAAAACTATTTCGTTCCACCATCGAACCCCCAGGCCGCACTGGACGACCTCCTCAAACTGTGGCAAGACCCACGATTTCTTCGCACCTGGATTCAACGGCACTATAGGCGGAATCCGCGGTTCGTCTGGCGACTGGCATTGCTGCGACTTTTTCGCCATTCAGTCCTGCCCAGGCCACTCCTGGAAACATTACTTTCCGGTGCTCTAAAGGCCTCTTCGCAAGATAAAACATCCGCCTTATCACCGGCATCTCTATTTTTAGATTTATGCCCCGGCAGCCAGGACCGGCTCGCTGGCAGTGTATATATACCACCGATGTTAGTCGAAGCGGCCTGGAAGAAACTAATCAAACCGACTGAGGCCTCGAGGCCATTTCCCTCTCGCTATGTGGAAACTGATGGGCTGGATGCCTGGATTGGCTTATGTCTGGTCTGGCAAGCGGGTTGGGACAGTCCGCTTCGTTTTACCGGCGATGGCACGTTGCACAAGCGCGACGCTGAGCGACTTCGCGAATTGCTCAACAAATTGCCCAAGCCACCGATCGGGCAAATCCCGCCCCCCGAATCCTGGTGGCAGCTAGCTTGCGTCCTCGGCTGGTTTTCGAACGAACCGGAACAACGCGTGTCTAAACCTCAACATTTAGCGGCCATACTAAATCGGTCCTGGCTCGACCTGGCGACGGACTTTTGGCATGCCTGGTTGATGGCTTATCTGTCTCCGCTGCCTATAGCTCGGCTAACACACCAATCGAATCCAATGACTGCGTGTCCCGACCGGGATGGCGCACTGTTTCTGTGCGTATTAGTTGCCACGGCATCGCTGCTGGCGCTACCCGAACAGCAGGGTCTTGCCTTAGAAACCATTCAGCAAATCGTTCATCAGCATCCCGCCCTGCATCTAAATGGCGATGTCGACTCGGTGGTTTCACTCCAGTCTTGCCAACAAATCCTGGAAGAATGGCTTGGTGTACTCTGGATGCTAGGCCTAGTGCACTGGAGTGAAGAACATCAACTCATTCGCTTATCCCCCTTAGGTCGCCGGGTGTTTGGCTTGGAATCCCAGTGGCACGAACCGGAAGAGCAACCCTGTTTAGTTGTACAACCTAACCTGGAGGTGGTTGCCTTTCGGCCAGCGTTGCGTCCCACGGCCCTGGTCATGCTTAGTCAGCTAGCGCAGTGGAAAGCCACCCATCCCGCTCTGGTGCTGCAGATAGATAGCTCCAGTATCCATCGCGCCTTGCAGTCCGGCTACACCGCAGGGGAGATACTCGCCTGGATTGAGCAGCAGAATACTCGTGCGATGCCTGAGGCAGTCCGCAGTCTGATCACGACCTGGGCACAGCAACAACAACGCATTGCAGTTTACCCCCAGGCAACGCTTCTCGAGTTCGATACGCCGCAGGACCTCCACGATAGCTGTAGGGAACGGCTGCTAGGTGTTGTGCTCTCCGAGCGCCTGTTTTTGTTAGACGAAGGCGCCGACCTAGATTTCCGCCAGTTCCGCATTACCGCAAATATCCATTACCTTCAGCCTCTCCATCCGTCGGTCAAAGTACTGGAGGACGGCATTACTTTGGAAGTTAAGCTTAACCAGGCGAACTTGCTGTTAGAATGCGAATTACAACAACTGGCCGATTTAGTAGAGACCGACTCAATCGCTCAGATTCGCCGATACCGCATCACTCCGGAAAGTGTAGCGCGATCACGCCAGCAGGGCTGGTCCGTACTCCGGTGGCAGCAATGGTTTCTTAAGCGCTGTGGCCGCAGTCCCTCTCCCGCGATTCATTTTCTGCTCACGGTTTCCCATGCCGAACTGTTTTTTGGGCCTCTTTATGTACTGGAAACGCCATCAGAAACTCTCGCGGATGGCCTGATGCAGTGGTCGGAAACCTCCTCTTTTATTATCCGTCGGCTAGGCCCCACAGCTCTGGCTGTTCGCGCAGAGAGCAAAGACGCTTTCGTTTCTTTGCTCCGGAATCTAGGTGCGCAACTGCGTACGGATGCCGACACCAGCTCACCTGCCTCTGCCCCATCGGGATCACCAGGCCTCTCGTAGCGATGCAGCATTTTCAAGATGTCCGCTGAATTCAGGAGAAAGCCATGCCTGGGTTCTGCATAAGCACTAATTCCCGCCACATGTCGGCTAAACACTCATCTCTTACATTAGTTTGTTCCCGGACGAAGAACCTGGCGACTTGAGCTCTTAGGATCACCATGCTGGGACTCCACGATTTGCCGGATTCAGTTCGTCGGAACCTGGCCCGGGAGTTGATGTATTCGGTGAGTGCCGGTCTGCTCTGGGGATTAGCCCTGCTGTCGCAGGTGGTGGTAGTGCGCTCGTTAGGGGGTCAGGCCGTTCACGTTACCGTGATCGTCGCCGCCATGCCCGCCTGTTCAATTTTCCAACCGCTTTGGGCAGCCTGGGCACGTTATATTCGTCTGCAACACATGGCCTTGATTTCCGGAACCTCGCGGACACTTCCTTTCCTCCTGCTCGGTTGGGCACAGGATGCCTGGACCTTTACCGCACTCGTATTAGCCTACTATCTCTTAGCAGGCCCGATTACGCTGGCAGTGCCCGCACTTTATAAGTACACTTATCCCGATACCCATCGTGGCAGAATTGTGGGACTACTGCGATTGGTGCAAAACAGTGTCACCGTTCCCGCCATGCTTCTGGCTGCCTGGCTCATGGATCGCGATGCCGATCTTTATCGCGTTATTTATCCCATAAGTGGCGTGCTGGGTCTGGTGGGGCTTTATTTTTACCAGCGTCTGGAAATTCCTGGCGATCGCCCGCAGGATCGGGCCCGATATAGCGAATTACCGACGCCGCGCAACATCTGGGAGGTGCTTCGGCGCGACGAATTATTCCGGATGTTCCAGGCGACCATTTTTCTCACGGGGGCAGGGTTCCTGATGAGCCGGCCGATCTGGATTTATATGTTAGACCACGTCTTTTCGCTCAGCCAGCTTCACATGACGCTATTAGTACAGGTCCTGCCAGTATTATTAGGAGCGGTCACCGCACCCTGGTGGGGAACACTTATTGACCGTACCTCGCCGGTCGCTGGGCGGGTCGTCTTCGCCTGGATGGGTATTTTTGCTTATCTGGCTTTGTTTCTAAGCTTTTGGCAAAAATGGCTGATTCTTGCCTGGACGGGAGCCATCTTACGCGGCATGGTACTGGGTGCTTCGGAAGTCGCGCAAACTACGGGCAACCTTTACTTTGCTCTACGCCGCGAACGGGCTGCCCTTTATGAAAGCATTTCCTCCGTTTTTCAGGGTACCCGCGGCTTGCTGATGCCCTTGATAGGGCTGGTAATTTTTCACTGGACTGGCGTCTATATTTTTCTGGTTCCGACTATACTGAATCTCTGGAGCCTATATCTAGCCTGGCGACTCTGGCAACTGGAAGAGCCTCTTCGAAATCAACTCAAGTCCAATCTTACTCCTTGTCCCGGTCCCGATCTTCGGTATAGTTCCTTTCCTGGCACCGGTGCTTCCCAATCCACGCAGGACCAAGGCCTATGACTGCTACAGGACAACGTCAGCGGCTTCTGGAGTGGCAGGCGCTTTGCGAACGATTAATTCAGTGCCGTGCCTGCCCACGCTTAGTCTCCTGGCGTGAAGAAGTAGCGCGTCATCCCCGTCGCGCCTATCAAGGTCAGCCCTACTGGGCTAAACCGGTTCCTGGATTCGGTGACTTAGAGGCCAGCGTGCTTATATGCGGTTTAGCACCAGCCGCGCACGGCGGCAATCGCACTGGCAGGATTTTTACCGGCGACCTCTCGGGTGATTTCCTTTTTGAGTGTCTATATCAGGTAGGCCTGGCTAATCAGCCTATCTCGATCGGGCCAGGTGATGGTCTGGAGCTTCGCGACTGCTATATTACCGCGGTTGTGCGCTGCGCTCCGCCACAGAATCATCCTCTACCGGACGAACGCGATCGCTGCCTTCCTTACTTGATCGAAGAACTTCGCCTGTTGCGGAACATTCGCGTGATTCTTTGTTTAGGCAGGTTTGCCTGGGATGGCGTGTTGCGAGCTTTGGCGCAAATCGGCTACACCATTCGGCCACGCCCACCATTTCGACACGGGGCGACGGTCCGCGCAGGGCCTTATCAGTTACTCGCCTCCTATCATCCCAGTCAACAAAACACCTTTACAGGCAAACTTACCCGCAAAATGTTCCTTCATATCTTACGGCGTGCTCTGGCAGTGGCTAAGCGGGACTAAGCATTTCGCCGGCCGCTGTATCCTTCAACCACTGCACTCCGGCCTGCGGGAATTTCAGCCCGTTTCAGAGGGCAGGAGTCGGTCACCGGTATCGTAAAGTTTAGGTACTAAGCGTCTGGCTGCCTCCCAGTTGGCCGTTTGCAGAACTGCATGTAACTCCTCGGTAGAAGAACATAAGCCTGGCGTAAAGGGAACAGCCTCGCCGGGTTCAGGCGCTGCTGGTATCAGACGTTGTATCAACATCCGAGCTAGATTCTCCAACCCGCGTCCGGTTTTTGCCGAAACACTTACGCTATTCGCTCCCTCATCAAGAATTTCCTCTGCACGCCATACCGATTCCAAGTCCACTTTGGTTAGAACAAATATACAATGGTTCAGTTCAACTGGTGGCCGTACCGGCGGGTTGGAGACATCCATCAGCCAGAGCACTAAGTCCGCCTCGCTCCAGATTTTCAGAGCCTTATTAATGCCGGCAAGCTCCAGGGCGTCCTTAGTTTTTCGCCAGCCAGCCGTATCGAGTAATCGAATTGGCCAACCCTCCAAAGCGGTATCCGCGCTAACCACGTCGCGGGTCGTTCCCGGCTGAGGTGAGGTGATAGCCCGCGTGTATCCTAATAAAGCGTTGAGTAAAGTGCTCTTACCCGCGTTAGGTGCCCCGGCCAGCGCCACCTGAAACGGAAAGCATAGGTGTCTGCCAACCGGTATCAGATTTTGCAAGCGTGCCACCAGTTTCCGAGCTTCTACCGGGGCGTGCACTAATAATTGCTCGATTTGACTAATGCAACGGCACCAGGCACCATGGAATTGGTCGAGTAACACTGCCGCGGCTTTATAGGTCAGTGCATAAGGCAACATGGCCAGCACTGCCCTTTGAACAGAGTCACCGACGGTGCCCCGAAGCCAGTCTTGAATTTCCACCTCCCTAATCCCCTTGGTTCGCAGCGTGTTCATAATCCACTCGATCACTGCCGGACCACCGTGACAATGAATCTCCACTACAGGAAACATGTGTCCGGCTCGGATCACGATAACCACCTGGTCGCGCTGCCGGCCATCATCAAACCAGCCCACCAGGGCCTGGCCATGGGCACATAAATCATCATAAGGCCTACATGGGGCAATAGCGCCGTCGGACAGTGAAGCGGCCTTTTTACGACTAACCGGTCGGAAGTGCGAGGCAACGAGCGGAATCGCCTGCGGTCCCCGCACAGCAATTACTCCGATCGCTGCCACTCCCGGTGCGGTAAGGCAAGCCATAACATTGTCGCCTGACGACCTGATATCGTGTCGTGACATGGCCATCGTTGCCAGCCTCACTGAGAAAGTTGCTACGCTCCCGAATACATTCTGCCGAGCACGCTATACCAAATCCTCCCTTGCTGCATATGTTACACATCTAAATTTTCGGAACTATCAGCACAAGCAGACCCCGTTATAAAGACGTCTAATGCGCTGCTGGGCTTTCGCCCCATTGCGCGGCCACGATACGAAGGCCCTCTAAGGTCATTTCCGGCCAGTGTAAGAAGCTGCCGCCCAGGTGTTCGATCAGCAACTCGGAATCACCCCCGGTCAGGAAGCACACTGGTTCCAGGGTATCGTTATGGACATCGGTACAGGTATCTTGATTGTCGGGGCAAGCGGTGTGTAGACCTTGCATAGCTGAAGGCGACTTATAAACCTGCAGATAGCGTTCTTTCAAGGTAGTGATAGCACCTAAGACGGCGGCAAGGATACCTGCCTGGATGGCAGCTTGGGTGTGTCGGGCTGGCAATGCTGGAAACTCCCCAGACGGAGCAACCAGAGGCAGTCGCGCCGTATAACGATGCAACGCCTCGGCCATGAGTCGAAAACCGGGCAGGATGGCGCCGCCGCAAAACACACCTTGGGCATCTATCCAGTCCAGTGTAATAGCGGAGCCAGCATCCACTATATACTTAGGACGCCCCTGACCCAGGCGGTGGTTTGCTGCAATAGCGTTAAGCAAACGGTCGAGACCAACCCGTTCCGGAAAATCCACCCTGGTCTGAATGGGCAGCTCCTGATGCGACTTAAGACGGCGTACCGAGTCCCCCCGATCCTGGAGCCAGCGTTGCAATAGATCGGCAGCAGGGGGATTTGTACTGGCGATAATCCAGAACACGCCGGCGGGAACCTGCCAGGCCTGCAGTCGTTGTTGCCAACATCGCTGTGCTTGTTCTAAGTCTGTCGGTAAAGGCAATGCGGCCATATGTTCGATACACTCGCCGCGTACTAAACCCCATTTCATCCGGCTATTACCGACATCGGCCAGAAGCAGCATATTCAGTCCCAGACTAAGTGAACTAAGTCGGAAAGCTAGCGATGGGATCCGCCGGCATTTCTCCGGCACTGGAAGGAGGTTCGCCCGCTGATGGTACTGTTGCAGGAACTAACCCTGGCTGGCTAACTGGAGGAGCTTGCTCCTGCTGTTTTAGAACCTGCACGATGCGATGAACTAAGTCGGCCAGACCTAAGCCGGTAACGGCAGATATGAGCAGGACTTCGCGCTGTAGTTGAGCGGCCAGGTGCTGGCATACCTGGTCGCTGCCGGGCAAGTCGCCTTTACTGACCACGATGATTTCCGGGCGACGCACTAAGTCCGGATTATGGAGTTCTAATTCGCGACGAATCACCAAATAATTACAGAGTGGGTCCGAGCCATCGGCCGGGAATGGTTCGACTAAGTGTACTAGAACACGGGTGCGTTCGACGTGGCGAAGGAATTCATGGCCCAAGCCATGACCGGCATGGGCACCTGCAATAAGTCCGGGCAAGTCGGCCAGAACGAAAGAGCGGTCTTCTCCCACGATGACCAGACCGAGATTGGGATGCTTAGTCGTAAAAGGATAATCGGCGATTTCCGGTTTAGCGCGAGAGAGTCGGCTCAGCAAGGTGGACTTGCCGGCGTTAGGCAACCCCAGCAAGCCGACGTCGGCGATGAGCTTAAGTTCGAGGACTAGCCAGCGCTCCTCTCCAGGTTCACCTGGTTCGGCAAAACGCGGGGTGCGCAGGGTCGGGGTAGCAAAGGCTTTGTTGCCTCGGCCACCACGTCCGCCTCGGGCGACGACTACTTCGTCACCTGGGTGAACCAGGTCGCGCAGCACATGCCCACGGTCGCGGTCACGCACCACCGTGCCGGGTGGCACAGGGATAATCAAGTCCTGACCGCTAGCGCCATGGCGGTTGTTTGGTCCGCCCGGCTTGCCGGACTCGGCCCGCCAGTGTTTCTGATGAGCCACGGCGGCCAGCGAATCGGTGCCCGGCACAGCGCGCAGGATGACGTCTCCCCCTTTGCCACCATCCCCGCCATCGGGGCCACCGCGCGGTACATATTTTTCGCGCCGGAAGCTGACGATGCCACGACCGCCGTCGCCCCCTTTGACATAAATTTCTACACGATCGACAAACATGGTGAGTTATCCTGAATTCGGTGGTGATGCCCGCATTGTGCAGAGAGAGCGGCGCCCGAACGCAAGGCCGGGCATGTCATTTTATGCAAACCAGAAAAGGTCTGATGCTGCCAGAGGTGGTATTGAACCCTGCGTCAGGACTATTCTCGGAAATGAGGTGCAGTTTCTCCTGGGCGTCGTGTATTCGCCGCAATGGTCTCAACTCGCAATGCCCGTTGCTGTATCGTGCACGAGGTGCCGATGTAATCCGTAACGGAGACGAATGCGGGAAAGTATCGCATGGACGACCGTCCAGTTAGCGGGATGGACGGCGAAAGTTCGATGAGGTCCGGGCCTCACATCTGTCGGCCAAGGGCTTCGGCGATAGTGCGGCATTCCTGCATAAGTTGCCGGAATTGTGCCGGGGTCAAACTCTGAGCACCGTCGCTCCAGGCATGTTCCGGATCGGGATGGACTTCGACCATCAGGCCGTCCGCTCCAGCGGCGATAGCGGCTCGAGCCATGGCGGTCACCAGCGAACTGCGTCCCGTGCCGTGACTGGGATCCACCACGACCGGGAGGTGGGAATGCTGTTGCAACCAGGGCACACTGGCCAGAGGCAGCGTGAAGCGGACATGGTCTTCGAAGGTGCGAATGCCGCGCTCGCAGAGCATGACCTGAGTGTTGCCGGTCTTGAGGATGTATTCGGCGGCGAGGAGAAACTCCTCGATAGTGGCTGCCGGGCCACGCTTGAGCAAAACCGGCAAGCCGGATTCCCCTACCGCTTCCAACAGGGGGAAATTCTGCATATTGCGTGCACCGACCTGCAAGACGTCAGCGAATTCCGCCAATATCGGGACGTGTTCTGGAGCGAGCACCTCGGTCACGATGGCCAGGCCGGTTCGTTCGCGAGCTTCGGCCAACAGCTCCAGTCCCTTGGTTTTCAGGCCCTGAAAGGAATAAGGGCTAGTGCGTGGCTTGAAAGCGCCCCCGCGTAAAGCAGTGGCACCAGCCTGGCGGACGGCTTCCGCTATCTGCAGGATCTGGTCGCGGGTCTCGACAGAGCAAGGTCCGGCAATCACGCCTATTCGCCGACCGCCGATTTCCAGACTGCGGGCGCGAACGACGGTGCGTTCGGACTTCATCTCGCGGCTGGCGAGTTTATATGGTGCGAGAATGGGAACGACTTTCTCGACACCTTCAGCGGTGGCCAGCGCTTGCCGCACCGGTTCCGGTTCATCGCCGATTACTGCCACTACGGTCAGGTACTGGCCGCGAATCGGGTGGCTTTTCAAACCCAGCTCTTCGATCCGCTGAATCACGTGGCGGATCTGCTCATCGGTAGCATCCGGTTTCATGACGACAATCATGGCAGTCCTCTAGGTAGCGAGCAACGGATAGACAATCTCTTGTACCACTCTCCGCACATTCCACAGGCGTGGGCGAGGTGGTGTGCTCGGCGCTTCTTTCGAGCGGATTAGCCGACAGCCGAGCTAGCCAGCGGAAGAATGGCCGACCAGGGTCAGGGCGATCGGTAATGCGACCGTCTTTCCGTTGATGATTCCCTGCGTAGTAGCGTGCAGAACGAAATGCCCATTGCCGTGATCGCGGACTTCCGGCTGAGCCACTGGCTTGGCCGGGAAAAGTAAAAACACCGCTGGATGATTGCTTCCTGATGCTTTGGCACTGACTTCGTGCAAGTCCTTCGGGTTGGGCAAGGGGTCGGGGGATTTGTCCAGCTCAAGTGGCGTCAGCAGCAAGAACTCCGTATATGGAGCCGTTCCCATGTGGTCACCATCTTCCGGCTGATAGGCCAAACGCAGCGTGTACACGCCGGGTTTGATCTTCTGCTTGCGGTAATCACTGGCCGGCTGGACCCAGCGAATTACGCCGACCAGAGTGGTCTCTGCCAGATCGCGATATCGTGCAGCGTCGGCGGTCGGTGGTTTCGCCAACGGCACCATGTCCCGCAGCCAGATTTCGCACAGCAGCTTCCCCTGCTTATCCGTTACCCGCAAGGCCTGGGTAGATAGCCCTTTGGCGATACCCGCAGCTAACTCCTTAGGGGGCTCCAGTTTTTCAACTTTGACCGCATAGCCACCTGCCTGAGCAAAAAGCGTGGAGCCTGCCCACCCGATCGAAAGCCAGGCTGCGAGCATGGACACAAAAGGCTGTCGTGGCATAGCCTGCTCCCATTTTCAATTGTCTCCCTTCGCCAATCGCGAAGGCAGCAAAAATGAAGGGGAAGCATCGCTTCCCCTGCCGAGGTGACATTCTGCTTTCCTGGCCCGTACGCACCTCACCCAGCCAAGGAGATTTGTAAGCCCTATCGCGGTAGCGCACGGCGGCCGGCCACCTCTTCACGGAACGATAGCCGCGCAGTCCACCTCAACCCCGATTTCGCATCCAGACCGGAAGCCTCCCGCCTACGATTTGCAAGATTGCCCCTGGTCTGGGACAGTATCGCCGCGAGGAAGCGCTATAAACGGGCGGGTTCAATTCTGCAGGCTGAATGTGCCAATATAGGCACCGCGACGGTTGGCGTCTTTCCAGGTCTTGTCGAAACCGGTGCCGGTGAAGCTGTGCTCGGTAACCATGGCCGAGCGAGCCTGCACTCCCTGAGCCAGCGGTGCGTAGAAGTTATCCTCATGGCCGCAAACGCTGTCCTCGTGCGGATGGATGCAGCGTGTTTCGATGCGGGCCACGCCAGCCTCGACTAACGCGCAGCCGCCTTCGCTGCACCGATTCACGCTCACCTGGATCGGTCCAGAGCGCACCGCAACTACCTGCTCGGTCAGAATTCCGCCGAGCTTACGCGCGAGTTTGATCAGTGCTTGCCGCTGCCGGGCATCGGCGCGCTCGTCCACCAGGATGACCGCTTTGCCCGGGCCCGTTTGTTTCAGGCCGAGCGTTTCCCGTGCTTCGACGACGGCGACTACGCTCAGACCGTCCAGCCGCACGCCGTCCAGCGTGCCCTGCTCCACATGCCAGGCTAAAGTAGCGTGTTTTCCGGTCTGGTGCATTTCCGCGTTGGCAAAGCACGCTCCGACCCAGACATCGCAAGTGCGAGCTTCGACGTATTGACCGCGAATTTCGTCGGCTGCAGTCGTGCCGAGCCAAATCGCCAGTCCCAATAGCGCCAGGCAGTTTCGCATAGCGCACCCTCCTTTTGTAAGAGCCTGTGGGAGCCAACACCTATCAACATTTTCGGCAAGATCGCTGGCCGCGTCAAGACTCCGCCCCGCGCCGAGCTCGCATCCACGCCAGTTGCCGCACCACCTCGGTCAACTCCTGGCGCAACCGCACAATCCGGGCGTACAGGAAAAAGCTGGTCCACACGAAGGCCAGCGCGAATACGTACAGTACCAGATTCGCCCCGAGACCGATCCCCAGCAGTTGGGCGACTGCCTGCACCCAATCGGGCCGCAGAATCGCCAGCGCTGCCGTCAGCCAGAGCGTCATCCGCATCAGCCGGCTGCCAGTAGTCAGCGGCCCTTTGCTCAGATGCCACACATCCCAGGCAAACAGCCCCAGTAGAATCGGCACGGTCATCCACTGAAAAGCTGTCATCTCAATCTCCCTCGCTGCTGATTCCCAGTTGGCATTTGTCCACAGTACTTTCCCCTGACCCCGAAAGCCCTGCTGATCTTTTATTCGCGGACTATCGTGTCCATGACAGCAGCGACGACGGTAGCTCCCTGGTGCAGTGCCGCACATGCAACCCTAATTGTAAATGCAAGCAGCCGCACATTCGTGAACCCACAGGAGCGGCCGCCGTCAGCCCGCCGTGCGGAATCGGCAATGCGATTGGAAAGGCGCTTGCACAATTGTTCGGGAGACTGCCGACCGTGCAGCGATGAACACCGATGCAATTGCGTTCAGGCAGCCCCGAAGGGCTAACGCTCATCCCTGGTTCACGAATCGCACCACACAGATTGGGGGCTGCAAGCACCGTATCACAACCACGGCGGGCTGACGCTCACCGACCCTGTTCCCGCGCTAGAAGGCAACGGCGCAGATGCGGATTTCGCCCCTGGGACTGGTGATTTCGTAACTCACCATAGCGGCACGCCAAGGCGTCTGCACTCGGCGCTGCGGGTTGCGAAGAGTGGACGGGCATACATGGTTCCGTAGCATAGCAACGACGGTAGCGTGCCGAGATTACGAGGGGGCACATGGTGCTGTACCCTCGCCGTTACTGGCAACGGCAGGGCACGGCGAACAACCAGGGGTGCGTGACATGTTGCACCGACGCGAAGCGATGCTGCGGTTAGGACAACTGGGGCTCGGGGCGTTGACACTGCCGCAACTGTTGCGGGCAGGAGCGCAGGCAGCGACGAACGGTCAGCGTCCGCAGGCTAAAGCGCGATCGTGCATACTTATTTACCTTTGGGGCGGCCCACCGCACCAGGACATGTTCGACCTGAAGCCGGATGCCCCGGATGGTATTCGCAGTTTGTTCAAGCCGATGGCGACGCGCACGCCAGGGATTTACCTGTGCGAGCATCTGCCGCTCATGGCCCAGCATACCGACAAGATGGCGATCATCCGCTCGCTGACCCATCCGTTCAACGACCACGGGCAAGGATGTTACATCACGTTGACGGGCCAGGCCGACGCACAAAAAGTTTTCCCACGCAATCGCCGCAGCCGCAAGGATTTTCCCAACCCAGCGGGGATCGTGTCGTATTTCTTTTCGGGGACTGGCCTGCCGGCGGCGGTGACGATTCCCCGGCCGATTGGCCACGACGGCGTGACTTATGCGGGGACGCATGCCGGCTTCCTTGGCCCACGCTTCGATCCGCTGGAACTGCAGCCACTTGCCGAGGTGAATGAGCCAGCGCCGCATCGGCTCGATTTGCCCGCGGGATTGTCCCACAATGATGTGTTGCTGCGGCGGGGGGTTACTGCGGCAATTGGAAACGTGGCAACGCATACTGGACAAGCATCCGGCCACCGCTTCGCTGGATGCCGCCCGATTGCAAGCGTACGACCTACTTACCTCGCCTCGCACTCGGCGGGCTTTCTCCCTTGATACCGAACCGCCCTGGCTGCGGGATCGCTATGGTCGCAATGAGTACGGGGAATGTTTCCTGTTGGCGCGACGGCTGATCGAGGCGGGCGTGCGATTGGTGACCATCATCTGGTACTACGTGTGTCCCGATGGGAACGTGGCCAATGTCTGGGACAATCACGGCGGTACGCCATCGCTCGGCAACAACAGCGGCTATGAGATGCTCAGACAGTTCTATTGCTTACCCTCACTGGATCGGGCTTACGCGGCGCTTTTGGAAGACCTGGAGCAGCACGGCTTGCTGAGCGAGACGCTGGTGGGGATGTTCGGCGAATTCGGACGCACGCCTCGCATCAATAACACCGGCGGTCGTGATCACTGGGGAGCGTGCCAATCCGCAGTGCTTGCCGGTGGCGGGATTCGTGGCGGACAGGTTTATGGCGCCAGCGACAAGCATGCTGCTTACCCAACGCACCATCCCGTCACACCCGAAGACCTGTTGGCGACGATTTACTATGCCCTCGGTCTGCCACCCGAAACGGAAATCTCCGATCCGCAAGGCCGACGGCTGCGCATCACCAATGGCCGACCGGTGCTCGCACTGTTCTGACTAAGCCTGACCAGCTACGTTAGGGACGTGCTGCGCATTAGCTCAGCTGGCAACGAGTGCTGGCGAACCTAGTCCCGGCGTGGGCAATACGCGACGCAATTCTTCGCCTGCCTTATTCGACCTGCGGTTTAGCGGCCGGGCCCGTCGGTGAACCACCAGCCCCCGGAACGCCGCCGGGCTTAAGCACGGGCAAGCTGGGATGCGTCCCGACTACCTGCGGGTCTTGCTGACCACAGCCGCTTATCCAGATTGCTACCGCCACTACTGTACACCACGCTAGTCGCATGATTCGGCTCCGTTGCGTCAGCGCGAAATCGCGCCGAGCGGCTCAGGGTATATTCTGGACGACAACACCGTCCTTAATGCCGCTGAGATAGACGTAAGTAGCGAAGTCAATGGTAGGCCGAACCGTCCGCACCGAGCCGTCCCCGAAACAGAACTGAATCCCCGCCGGGTGCATGCTGCTGAAAACATACCAGTCCGGGTAGCCGTTGACACGGGGGCCACTTTCCGGCGTACCGAATCCGGTGTAGTTGAAACCGCAGGCCCAGCCCCAGCCGGAGACGCCGCTTGGGATACCGCCGCTACCATTCCAGGCAATGTAACCGCCGGTAATCTCCCCGAACAGCATGGTGTTGCTCGTCCCGTCCGGGCAGCGCCCCAGGCTGGCATACGCATCCGACTTGTGCGTGAAAAATCCCTCGCAACCAGGACAGCCCAGCCCTTGCACCTGTGATGGCGCATAGTAGCCTGCGACCCCCGTATAGCTGGAACGCCCCAAGATCAACCCGCCCGGATAAGAGGAGAAGATGTGGGCGTTTTGACCGGTCCAGCCGTTGGGATAGTCCACGCCCCGTTGACCGTAAGCGACAAGCATACACACGGTAACGTACTGCGTGGGCGGTGGATTCGACGGGCAGCGGAAAATCGGGAAGTTCCCCTCCGCACCATAAGGATCGGGCGGACGTGGCACATTCGTCGAACCGGTAGGGGGCGGACGGTTCAACGGATCCTGAAACCACAGCGGATACGTCTGCGGTCGGAATTGGAACAGTCGGAACTGTGCATCCAGTTCCATATAGGGTAACAAAAAGACCAGGCAGCCGACGCCCTGATCATCGGTGCCGGGAGGTAGAGCCTGGCGGTCGTTCTCGTAATTATGAGCGGCAATTCCCAGCTGTTTGAGATTGTTGCCGCAACGCATTTTGTTCGCCGCCTCCCGCACCTTTTGAATCGCGGGTAAAAGCAAGGCCATCAGCAGACCGATAATGGCAATGACCACCAGCAATTCAATCAGGGTGAATCCGAACCGTCCTACCATGCGTGCTCAGCACATGACTCGACCCTCCGTAACAAGGCCATCTGGACGTTGCGAAGTACCTGCGGCACCCACCTTGCCAGCAGGTTCCCTTGGGCTGATTTTATACCGCGACAAGGGCGTGGCAAGCAAAAAATAAAAATTTCTGAAAATCCGTCGGGCCGCTCGGTTGGCTTATTTCGGACTGCTAAAAAAGGGACGCGCCGACCGGCCGAGCCACCTCTCCCATGACCCAGCGTCGGCCGGGCGTCCCCGCAGGTGGCGATCTCGCTTGGTGCGTACACACTCGACTCCACCCGGACTCAGTGGAGGCAAGCCTGCTATTGCAAGCTCACTCTGCTGAGGAGACTTACGCCGCCCAGTCGCCTGCCCCCCAGCCTGGCCGTCTAGCTGTGTGCAATGTCGGCAGCATAGCACCTGCGACGTTATGCAGCTGCAACGTCCGGAAGCGGGACCGGGCACAGTCCCGACCGCCAGGGTTATCCGCAAATGGCAAGCCGAAGAATCAGGCACCCGTTCTGTCCCCAGCCAATTTCTATCGCATTTATCTGCCGCGACTTACAGCTAAGCGCCGCCACATACACACGCGCACTGGGTTAATATCAGCGAGACTAATGCAGTCCTGCCCGTTTTTCGTGCAACATTGACGCAAATCCGGCAAAAGCCCACCGCCAGGCTGGCGCTGTAGCTCACGAGCGAGCACGATCCTGCTACGCGTCGGCCAATCGGCATTTGGAAGCTCTGGAAAATCGGCGGATGACGAATAGATACAACGGCTCTATGAACATGGCTTACGCAGACAAAACAGGAGCATGGCAATCGTTGGCCAAACTACGACGGCGGTGGTTCGTGGTGGTGGTCAGCGTCACGGTGCCGCTCGTGTTATCGCAAGCCGAAGCTGTGTATCCGTGGCTGAGTCAAATTTCGCCTCGCTGGAATATTGCCCTGGTAACGCTGCTGGTGACGCTGGGTTTGCCATTACGGCAACTGCTGGCCGCCACCTTGCGACCAGGACCGGTGGTTTGGGCGCTGCTGGTGAGTTACGGTCTATTGCCGCTGGGCGGCTGGGGAACGGCCTGGTTGTTTCAGCAATGGGGTTACGGCGACTATAGCGTAGGGACCCTGGTGTGCACCACGGTTCCGTGCACGCTAGCGTCGGCGGCGATCTGGACGCGATTGGCAGGTGGAAACGAGGCGACGGCTATTGTGATCACCGTGGTTAGCAGCAACACCGCTTGGTTGTGCACTACCGGCTGGCTGGCGCTGACCCTGGGAGCGTGGGTAACACTCGACGCCACGATGCTCATGACCGACCTGTTGCTGGTGTTAGTCGGGCCGCTGGTGTTCGCTCAATTGTTGCGCAGCAGCCCACGCGTGCGTCACCTAGCGGAACGCTATAAGGCCTGGCTCAGTGTGTCGGCGAGGCTGCTAATCCTGATGGTGATTCTGCAAGCGGTGGCACTGGTGGGATTACGGCTGCGGCAAAACTCCTGGCACGAACAATGGCTGCCGGTGCTGGGTTCGGTTGTACTGGCACCCAGCCTGCATCTGGTGGCCCTGGCGACTGCCTGGCAAGGAGCGCGCTGGCTCGGTTTCGACCGATCACAAAGCATCGCCGTCGCCTTTGCCGGAAGTCAGAAAACCCTTCCCGTTAGCCTGCAAATTGCCACCACCTATTTCGCGGCATTCCCATTCGCGATTATTCCGATGCTTTTTTATCACGTGGGACAACTGGTGCTGGATACCTGGATTGCCGAAGCTTTCCTGCTCGCCGAGCATGGCAGTAGCGGTGCAAACAGGAGCAGCGGGCTAGACCCCTAATGCAGCGGACAGGCAGCAATTGTGGTGCTGACAATTCCAAACCACGGCGGGCTGACGTTCGCCGCTCTTGTTGGCAGTTTGGCAGTGCACGCGACGGACCACGTTGGCGGCCGGGCCTGCGATTCTTAGACTAGCGATTTATCTGATTGCTTCCGCAGGATTGCTTCCGGATGCACCACCCTTGGCCAAGCCGAACTCGACGGGTTGACGCCCGCCGCCGGCAGGCCACGGCGGGCTTACGCCCGCCGCTCCCGAGTGAGCGATTTGCACTTAACTGCAGAGTGTCGCCATCCAGGCACAACCATCACTGGCTGGCTCGACATCTCAGCAACATGAAAGGCGAAGCTATGGAGAACCGGCAACGACTTGGGGAACCCCGCGCCTCGCTGAGTTTGTTCGATGCGGTGTGCATCATCGTCGGCATCGTCATCGGTTCGAGCATCTACGAGGTGCCGCCCCTGATCTTCAGCAACGTCAGCGGGCCGTGGATGGGTTTGTGGGCCTGGTTGCTGGGTGGCATTCTGGCTCTGGTCGGGGCGTTCGTTTACGCGGAGCTGGGCACGACCTACCCGCGCATCGGTGGCGACTACGTGTATTTGACGCGGGCATTCGGTCGGCCGGTGGGATTCCTCTTTGGCTGGGCGCAGTTGACGGCGATCCTGACGGCGAGCATCGGCTCCATGGCTTTTGTCTTCGCTAATGCTGCCGATCAATTGTTTTTCGCCGAGCCCAATCAGCCGGACTCCGGAGCATCGGAGAACCGCCGGGCTCTGTTGGCGGCAGCCAGTGTGACCGTGTTGTCCCTGCTCAATATTGCTGGCGTGGTGCTGGGCAAGTGGACGCAGAACCTGCTCAGCGTGGTCAAGGTACTGGGACTGGGCAGCATTATCGTGGCCGGATTTTTCCTGGCCAAACTTGACGCCCTGACCGTGCCGCCACAGCACACCGCCGGGCCGCTCGGCTTCGGGTTTGCCATGATCATGGTGCTTTACGCCTACGGGGGCTGGAACGACGCCGCCTTTGTGGCCGGTGAGGTACGCCATCTCCGCCGCAACTTGCCGCTGGCGCTGTTCCTCGGCGTCGGGCTGATTACGGTCATTTATCTGCTGGTCAACCTCGCCTACCTGCTTGGTTTGGGCTTCGAAGGCGTGCAGAAACGGGATGTGCCGGGGCGTTTGCTCAACGAATTTCTGGGTAAGTCCGGTTCGGCGGCCATGCATCTGATCGTTATCGTGTCGGCTTTGGGAGCGGTGAACGGGTTGATTTTCACCGGGGCACGCATTTATTCCGCGCTGGGGGCAGAACATCGCGTTTTTGCCTGGCTGGCGCAATGGCATCCGCGGCTAGGTTCGCCTCACTGGTCGCTACTTTTGCAATGGGCCATCGCCGTCGCCATGATCGGAGCCGTCGGCACGGAACCTGGCCGACGCTTCATTGATACCCTGGTCGGTTACGCTCGCCATGCCCTGCAGGGTATGCCCGCGGAGCCAGCGCGCCTTCTGACTGGTCAGTGGGAGACGCCAGCCGCTTCCCTGGAACTGCAAATGCGGCCAGCCGATTCCAAGGCAGCGGAGTTACGCCCACCGCTCCTGGAAGGGACCTTTGCCCTCCACGTCAACGGCAAAGTGGCAGCGCGTGGCCAGGTGCATCTGGATCACGACAGGTTACGGTTCCAGGCGGATGGCGATTCCCAACCCGCTGCCGATCCACCGATTCCAGAAGAGTGGCAGGCGTTGTTGCAAGGCGACTGGCAACTCATGGAGGTTTCGGTGCGACAATTGACGCTGCGCCATTCGCGCGGGGAAACGCTGACGGCCTGGCGAAGTGAAATACCATGGCGGCAATATTTCGGCGGGTTCGGTACGCTGGTGGCGGCGACCGCGCCGATTTTCTGGATTTTCTTCCTCCTGGCCGGGCTTTCTCTTTTCCAGCTTCGCGAACTCGATCCCGACCGTGAGCGACCTTTCCGCACACCGCTCTATCCGTTCGTCCCCTTTATTTTCTGCCTGACCTGCGCCTGGATGCTGTATAACAGCATCACCTACGCCCGCTGGCTGTCGGTGATTTTTGCTGTCCCAGTATTGGTCGGAGTTGTTATTTATTTCCTATCGGGAAAATCGCAAAATCAGGCTTCGTAACAGTGATGCCCGCCCGGTTGACCAACCCCGCGCGCAAACCCCCGGAAAATGGAAGGCAAGTCTTTCCGTGGAACCGGGATTTTTCTCTGGTTGCAGGTTTCACTACAATACACGCCTGCACGCCGCTTTTTGTTCAGCTACGCCGGCAACCACGGCCGGCTTACGCCCGCCGCTCCTGGGCAACAACCCGGGCGTGGTAGAGGAGAGCGACCTGCGGCGATTTGAACCTTCCCCAAGGAGTCCGACTATGCAGCGAGTGATTTTGGCACTGACGGCAATTCTCGGCCTGAGCGTGACGGCCTTGCTTGCCCAGCGTACGATTCTGGTCAGCACGCCCATCACCATCCACGTTCCTGCCGACGCCAGGGTGGAGATCGGAGGCTACGCAACGAAATCCACGGGCGAAACGCGGCAGTTCCTGACCCCGCCGGTGCATCGTGGTCGGCAATACACCTATGACGTCGTCATCACCTACGCCGACGGCACGGTGCGCAAAGAGGTGATCACGTTCGTAGGTGGCCAACCGGCCGCATTTGACTTCCGCGTAGCCCGTCCCGAACCGAAAAAGACCGAGCAGAAACCACCGGTAAAAAAGCCCGAAGATAAAAAGCCTGCCGAAAAGAAGGCCGAGGAGAAAAAACGACCCCCGGAAGGTCGTAAGCCCGACGTTATCTTCGTCCCCACGCCGCAACCTGTGGTGGAGAAGATGCTGGAACTGGCCCAGGTGACCAACAAGGACGTGGTGTACGACCTGGGTTGCGGGGATGGGCGGATAGTGGTCACGGCCGCCAAGAAATACGGAGCACGGGGGAAAGGCATTGACCTCGACCCCGAACGCATCCACGAATCGCGGGAGAACGTCCGTAAGAACGGCGTAGAAAAGCTCGTCACCATTGAGCAGGCCGATCTCTTCCAGGCCGACCTCAGCGAAGCCACGGTCATTACCCTTTATTTGCTGCCCGAACTCAATCTGAAATTGCGACCGAAGTTGCAGAAACTCAAGCCCGGCACCCGCATTGTCTCCCACGATTTTGACATGGGGGATTGGAAGCCCGATAAACACATCACCGTAACCGACGAAAACGGCCTGGAACACGACGTGTATCTGTGGGTCATCCGCGAGCCCGGAAAAACTGGCGCCGGCCAGGGCTCTTCCCTTCCTCCGCAGCAGGATGAGCGTGTCTTTGTTCTCTTGCAGGAAAAAGGGCAAAAGCCGAAGCTCAAGCCCGATGTTGTGTACGTCCCGACACCGCAGAAGGTTGTCGAAAAAATGCTGGAAGTGGCCGGCGTAACCAAGGACGATGTGGTGTACGACCTGGGCTGCGGTGATGGACGTATCGTGGTCACCGCCGCCCGCAAATACAAGTGCAAGGCCGTCGGCTACGACATTGACCCCGAACGCATCAAGGAGTCGCTCGAAAACGTCAAGAAAAACGGCGTGGAAGATCTCGTCAAAATCGAACAGCGCGACATCTTCACCGTGGACGTCAGTCCCGCGACCGTCGTCTGCCTGTATCTGCTGCCGAACCTCAATGCCAAACTGGTGCCGCAACTTCAGAAGATGAAACCTGGCTCACGCGTCGTTACCCACGATTTCCGAATTCCGGGCTATAAACACATCCAGGAATTTGAGGTCGATCCCGGCGAGGGTTTCGGCCGCAAACACACCGTCTATCTCTACAAAATCCCACTGGAAAAGGAAAACTAATCCGCCCCGTCGGGTGTAGCTGCAGATGCCAACCTGTCAAGGAGTGCAGGCCATGAAACGAGGAACGTTGCTCGCCAAGACCACGCAACGGGCGATTGCCTTCGCGGCTATGCTGGGTCTATGCGGGCTCTTATCGGACAGTTCGATCCGCGGGCTGCTAGCCACTTTCCAGCTGCTGGCGCAGGAAAAGCCGGCGCTCGAGGTCCCACGGGACAAAGCTTTGATCCGCGTCCTGGTACCGAGAGAGGCAGAACTGGAGATCGCTGGTGAGAAGACCAGGTCCACCGGCGAAGAACGCCTATTCCTGACACCGCCGCTGGAGCCGGGCAAAACTTACTTCTATGTGCTCAAGCTCATCCATCCGACCAACGGATTCAAGCAAGTGCGAATGCGGGTCGTGGAATTCGAAGCCGGCAAGGAGGTCGTCGTAGATTTGCGGCCAGGCAAGGACACCGCCTCCAGCGAGATCATCTTCGTGCCGACTTCCCAGGAGGTGGTGATGAAGATGCTGGAGGTGGCCAAGGTGACCAAAAACGACATCGTTTATGACCTGGGTTGCGGCGACGGACGGATTGTCGTGCTGGCCGCGAAAAAATTCGGCGCTCGCGGTGTCGGCATTGACATTGACCCCGTGCGGGTCAAGGAAGCGCTGGATAACGTCAAGAAAAACGGCGTGGAGGCGCTCGTGGAAATTCGCCTCGGCGATGCCCTGAAAGTCCACGACCTGAGCCGCGCTACCGTCGTTACGCTCTACATGCTGCCCGAATTCAACCAAAAAGTGCGGCCGATCCTGGAGCGCGAACTGAAACCGGGTGCCCGGGTGGTTTCCCACGACTTCGAGGTGCCCGGCTGGAAGCCCGATTCGGTGGTCACGGTAAGTGAGCAAAACGGCTTCCGCGATCACATCATTTACCTGTACACCATCGGCAGCGGTAAACCGGCTAAGCAATAACGCCGAACGCTACGGTGCCCTGGCGAGGAACCTTCGCTATTGGTCCTTCGCCATCCCGTTCGGGCTATCCCCGCCCGCTACTTGTAGGCGTGGAGATTATCCAGCGGCCGGCGGGGGAACTGACAGGCTCGTGGCCAGGTAGGTGCCCGGGGACTGCGACGGAGACAGGCCATGGCTGGCCCGGCGGGCAATCTATCCCGCTCTGCTTTCCAGACTGTACCGCCAGCATCGCTGCGAAGTTTCTACGATGCTATCGTCATCGGCGCTGGCCACAACGGCCTGGTCTGTGCTGCCTATCTGGCCCGCGCGGGCAAAAGCGTATTGGTGCTGGAACGCCGACACGTCGTCGGCGGGGCATGCGTGACCGAAGAACTCTGGCCGGGTTTCCAGGTCTCCGTCTGTGCCTACGTCAACAGCCTCTTCCGAGAGGAAATCGTGCGGGAACTGGAGTTGAAGCGGCATGGGTTCCGAATGTTGCCCCGGAAACCTTCTTCGTTCACGCCGTTTCCCGACGGTCGGTATCTCCTGTTGGGGCCGGACGCCGAACTCAATCGCCGTCAGATCGCCCAATTCTCTGCACGCGATGCCGAAGCCTATCCGCGATACGAACGCTGGCTGGAAGAGCTCGCAGACTTTATCGAGCCTACTTTAATGCAAACGCCTCCCGATCCCTGGGGCAAAACCTGGCGGGACGTGACCGGCACCCTGCGTTTGGGTTGGCAATTTCGGGGTCTGGGTCGGCAACTGGGACACCGATTGGTGGAAATTCTTACTGCCCCGGCCCGCACCATCCTCGACCGCTGGTTTGAATCGGAAGAACTCAAGGTGACGCTCGCCACGGATGCGATCATTGGAACGCTGGCTTCCCCATCGCAGCCCGGCACAGCTTATGTGTTGTTTCATCACGTGATGGGCGAGTGCGAAGGAGTGCGGGGAGTATGGGGATACGTACAAGGGGGAATGGGAGCGTTGACCCGCGCCCTGGCCAGTGCCGCTCAGGAACATGGTGCCGTCATCCTCACTCAAGCGGAAGTCGCTCGTATTGTCGTGGAACGTGAGCAGGCGCGTGGCGTGGTGCTTACCGATGGCCGCGAGTTTCGCAGTTCCGTGGTGGTTTCCAACGCCGACGCCCACGTTACTTTTCTGCGGCTATGCGACCCGCGACACCTGCCGGAAGATTTTGTCGAGTCTGTCCGGCGACTCGATTATTCCAGTGCTTCACTGAAGATTAACCTGGCTCTGGCAGAGGCTCCCAGTTTCACCTGCCTGCCGGGAAACGACCAGGGGCAATTGCATGGCACGATCCACATCTGCCCGAGCTTCGATTACATGGAACAAGCGTATGACGACGCCAAATATGGTCGGCCGTCGCGCTCGCCAATCCTCGAGATCACCGTGCCCAGCACCGTAGATGCCACCATTGCCCCGCCGGGACAGCATGTCATGTCCATCTTCGTCCAGTACGCACCGTATCGCTTACGCGAAGGAAACTGGGACGAAATCAAGGAAGCGTTTGCGGATCGCTGCCTGGAACTGATCGGGCAATACGCCCCCAACGTGCCGCGAGCGGTGCTGCATCGGCAGGTGCTTTCCCCGCTGGACCTGGAACGGGAATTCCGCCTGACTGGCGGCAATATCTTCCAGGGAGCGATGACCTTGCCGCAACTGTTTTGCTTTCGTCCGGTGCCCGGCTATGCGAATTACCGCACGCCGATTCGCGGTCTGTACCTGTGCGGCGCGGCAACGCATCCGGGCGGCGGAGTCATGGGCGCCTGCGGTTACAACGCCGCTCGCGAAATCCTCCACGACGGTTTATGCTGAATGGGAATGACACCGACCAGGCTGTACCCGCAGAGCTAGCGGTAGCGTTTTGCCACAGCATCAGCGAGCCGAGTTGCGGCTGGCTGAGAGCAAATCTCGTGGATGTATCGGCAAGAGCAAGCGAACCTGAGTACCGGGAGACGAGTGGCTTCCGCCCGACGACGCGAAGTCTGTGCGGGATTGGATTTCGATGCGGCCGCCATGCTGCTCGATGATCAGCCGAACGAAGGTTAAGCCCAGCCCTATGCCCGTGGCGTTGCCTTCATATAGGGCACTATCGCGTTTGGTCGTGAAATACGGTTCCGTACATCGTGCCAGCACCTCGGGCGTCATACCGACACCGTTATCGCTGACCTCGAGTACGGCCCATTCGGTCGGCGAAATTGAAGGCGAAAGATGATTTGCCACACCCGTTGGCAAGCGATAAGTCCGCAGTGTGACCAACCCACGCCAGGCTGCCGCTTGTAACAGTGCTTGTTTGCGAGCTTCGGCCTCGCCGATTTCGGCATAGGCACGCTGGCGTAAACGGTTCCGCATCTCGAAGGTGGCATCGCGGGCATTGAAGAGGAGGTTTTCGACCGCCTGCAATATCTGGGAACGATCGGCAAAGACAGGGATGGGCTCGGGAGAAAGTTCGAGTTGCAATTCCAGTTTCCAGCGTTCCCGTGCCAGTTCCGACCAGTGAGCGTGTACTTCACGGGCTAGTTCGTTCAGGTCGAAATGCACCCGCTCCGTCTGGGCAGGATCGCGGCGAACAGTGTGCAGGATTTCCTGCAAGCGATCGGTGACAGTGCCCAGAGTGGCCTCGACCTCGTGCAAGGCCGTGCGGAGATGATCCTCCACGGGCTGCTGCAGACACTGGCGGAGCAAGGCCATCGGTCGCACCAGCAGGTTCTTGATGTTATGGGCGTAGGAACCGGCGAGGATGGCCAGGTTCGCGAACATTTGCGAGCGTAATTGGAGAGCCTCCTGTTCGGCCTGCTGGCGTCGTAACTCGTTTTCCAGGGCCAATCGCCGGGCTTCTTCCAGCCGTTGGCGGGCGGCTGCCGCTTCCTGTTCGCGCCGCCTTTGCCGCAATAGATACACCGCGACCCACGTTACGGCGGCGAACGAAATGCTGACAATCAGTATCAGCAGTCCCCAGGTGAACCGCTCCTGCTCCGCCACCAGACGCTGCTGGTGACTGAAGGCGTGCAACTGATACCAGAGCACGGCCGAGACCGTCCCCACCGGTTCCTCGACCAGCACGTGATGCAATCGGCGAACTTGGTCGGGGTCGAACGGTAAACCGCTGTCCCAGACGACCACTGTCTCGGCGAATAGAGAAACTGGCGACGGCAATTCTCCGGGGCTAAGGGACGGAGACAATACCCCGGCGGTACCGTTGCCGGATGTCCCTTGCTCCCGAACCAGTCCATCCAACCCTGGAGGCGGTCCTGGCGCCCTGGCTCTGCCTCCATCGGAGGGGCGCAAATGCAATTCCAGGCGGTAAACGGTTGGGAATAACGGCAAATGCGTGGCAAACTGGCGCAGCGGCGCTGCCTTTGCCCGCAGTTGGTCCTCTAACTCCTGGCGTAACCGCTCACGCAGTTCGGCGGAGTCGGTGGAAAGGAACTCCCGCCCCAACTCGGAAAGCGTTTTGCGAAAGACACGAGATTCTTCCAGCCATTCGCGGAGGGTGCGTTCATCGGCAGTTTCTTCACCGCGAAAACGGAAATAGATCGCGTAACCGCTGGCCAGTGCCAGCAGACCCAGCAGCGCTAATGGCGGCAGCAGACCGATCAGCCATTCCCGCCAGCGTGTCGGCAAGGACACCGGTTTTCTCCACAGTTCCCTCTTACCGATCCCGCACGCCGCGCGAAAGGGAAAATCCTTCGCCTCAACCAAGCGGCAGTGTATGCCACCAGTCTACGTCGTCGGTGGTCAGCCCGATACTTTGCGTCAGCCATTCCCCCAGAGACCATTAGTCCTGACACAAAAGCCAGCGGCTTTGCAGACGCCAGAAGCGTGGCGGTGGCTGACCCCGAAGCACGGGGAGCTTAGGCTCTTCGCTCCGGAAATCGCCACTCGCTTCTGCTACGTCGCCTGAGTGGCGACTGTGCCAGATTTCCAGCACCGCCCAGGTGTCCAACCGGTTGGGTCGGCGGATCGGTTGCAGGCAGATGACATATTCGCCGGAACCCAGTCGGCGATTGCCCTGAGCATCGAAAAACCGTTCGCCGTGTTCATCACGGAAATTCCGCAAGCGTGTGATGAAGGTATCGGTATCGGCAAAGAGTACCGAGTTGGCGTTTGGCACTGCCCTGGCGGATTGCTGGGCATCCGTTCCGGTCAGCCAGGCCGCCTGCGTTACCGCACGCAGGATTCGCGCCCACAACAGCAGATCATCCGTGCTGCTCTGTCGGCTATAAAAGTGCGAAGAAGCCAGCGGAGCGACTGGCCAATGACCATCCAGTCTGGCCGTTGCCCAGGCGGTTTCCACCGCTAGTTCGCTGACCAGTCCCGAAGCAACTCCGGTCGGTCGCGCCGGGTCTTCGTGCGCAAACAGCAGAGCCCGCATCGGCAGCAACTCCGTAGGCCAAAGCAGTCGCCGATCCCGGCAGATGACATTGAAGCTGATAGAGTCGCCGACCACCACGGTGGTGTTCCCAGCGGCCAGCGGCACCGCCTGACCCAGACCGATCAACACGCGCCTCGCCACACGTTCCACCGTCGGCAGGATTAAAACGTGGGGTGAATTCGGGGCTTGCGCCAGCCGTTCCGCCAGGTCCTCTTCGATGATCTGCCGTTCCCGGCCACTGGGCAACCAGGCATCACCCACGCTATACGGCACCGCGGATTTGCGCAGCTGACCCAGCTGGCGTTCCAACAACGCGTCACTGATGCGGTTGGTGAAATCTTCCGAATAGGGGTCGTCGCGCCAAGTCACCGCATCCCAGATGTGGTCCGGAGGCAGCCATTCCGGCCGGTGGGTAAGAAAATCCACCAGTGCCTCCGCCATCTGCCGGTTGGTAAAACAGAAGCGAAAACTGCGGTCGGGATAAACTTGCATGAGATCACTCAGCCCGGCCCCCGGGGAGATTTCCACTTCGTCGGCGGTAGCCGTGGTCAGCAGCAGCGCGGGAGTTTCGGCCAGGTTCTGGTGATATTGGCGAAGCAGCCGCGCTAATTCCAGGGCACGGTCGCTGGTGTTGCCGCCCAGAATGGCGAGCGGCCTGGGTTGGCGACGCAGCAGGCCGGCCAGCCAGTATTCCGCCGAATAGTCGCTGGTCAATTTGTACCAGCGGAACCACAATCGTCCGCCGCCACTTCGCCGCGACAACGCCAATGCCGGAATGTCGCGATACCCACGTGCCAGACTGGGATCGCTCGCCCAGCACAATTCGCCTCGTCGCTCTTCGACCAGCAGACGAACCGCCTCGAGGAATCGATCCCAGTTCGGCCAATTCGTAGCTGGCATCAAACAGGCGATCTCCCGGTCTTCCCGCCAAAGCGACGGCGGTATCAACCCCGCTTCCTGCTGGCAAAGCAGCCACCAGGTCAATAGCAGAAGCAACACCATACCGGCCACGATGGCGCCAACTGCCCCGGGATTTCGCAGCAGTAAGCGTAGCCCACCACGCCACACAGCCCACCTCCTGCTGCCATTTTAGCGACCAGCCCGGCCTATTTTGCTGGTGCGATCGGCATGGCTCAGCGCGGCTCGGCTTGTCCCAAAAGCGTGCAATGCATCTAATGATTTCGGGGGAAACCTGTGCGGAACTGGCTGCACTCTTGCCCGCCGGCCTCACCCCCATTGCACCGCCACCAATTCCGCCTGATGCAAGGAGCAACAACATGCCGGGCAGCAGGGCATTTAGTTGGATTGCCGCGACGTCTGTGTTGCTGGCCTGCATCGCCCTGGCCGGGTGTCAGGATAACAGTCGTGGCCAGCAGACTCCGACACACGGTAATAGCGGCGCATCGGCAAATGCTTCTGCCCAGCCACATCGCCAGCCTCCACGCTATCGCGGCTACGAAGGCGAGTTGTTCTTTTCCACGCACGTAGCGGTCGGCCCGAATGTGTTTGTGCAAATCCGTCAGTCGCCGGAAGTCGCCCTGCGGGAACTTGCTGCCGGCGCTTTACACGCTGCGGCACTCGCGCCGTTTCCTGGTTCGGTAACGCCGCTGGCGGTTCAGCGTGCCATCGTGGTTCGCCCCGGTGCCGACAAGCAGGTTTCAGTGACGGCTATGGTGGTTTTACGGCGAGGTTACCTGGAACACCTGTTAACGACACAGGCGGCTGGAAAGAATCACGAGTCGGTGCTGGCCGCCGACATAGACGCTCTCCATCTGCATGTCGCACTCTTGGCCATTGGCGCCAAGCCTGGCAAACCTGCCGACTACCGCGAAGAGAATGGCCGACGGGTTTTCGTTCCCCCGCAAGGAGACCGCATCGCTGTCCAGTGCGCTTATCGCAACGCCGTCGGCGACTTGATCGTCGTCCCGGCACAACGCTGGGTCCGCGACGTGGATAAAAAACAAATCCTCCAGCACGACTGGGTCTTCGCCGGCAGCCGACTTCTCGACGTCGAGGGGACCGGCAAGGCCGCTTATTTTGGCGCTAATCTCGGTCGCGTCATCTGCGTCTCGAACTTCCCAGTGGCCTTGCTTGACCTGCCCATTCAGAGTACCGACAAAGAAGTCGAAGGCCTGCTCTTTGAAGCCAACACCGAAGCCATTCCACCTCTGCAAACCCCGGTCAGCGTCTGGCTCTCCCGCAAAAATTAGCGTTTTTTTCCGAGACAGAGCTAGGGAGAACAGGAGCGACGGGCGTTAGCCCGCCGTGGTCCGCGGGGCAATTCATCAGGCGGCGCGACGTTGCACGCGTTCCAGCCACAACCGCAATGTCGGCACCGGAACACGCTCGCATTCCGCCGAATTCAGGTCACGCAGATTCAACTGGCGTTCATCGCGGGCATTGAGCACGTAGTACTTTTCCGTCTCGTAACCGGTATTAACTTCGCCCTGGACATACAGAGTCTCATGCACTTTCTCGCCGGGCCGACGACCGATAACTTCGATCTGCGCACCATCGAACAGTTGCATCAGATCACGCAGGCAAACGCTTTTCATCTTGGGGATAATGATGTCGCCGCTGCGCCCCTGCGTCAGCGCAAAATGCACCGTCTCCGTCGCATCTTCCAGGCTGAACATGAAACGGGTCATGTCCGGATCGGTGACCTGAATCGGATACTGCCGTCGTGTCGCGTCCAGCCACAGTTGCACCACACTCCCATTGGAACCGAAGATGTTGCCGAATCGGCAGATGATGAAGTTGGTCTGGGGATAAACCTCGGCCAGCTCTAGGATCAGTCGCTCCGCCAGGTATTTCGTGATCCCATAGACGTTCGTCGGAAAACTGCTTTTGTCCGTGCTGATAAAAATAAACCGCTCTACTCCGTGCCGTGCTGCTAGGTCAGCCAATTCAAAGGTGCAATTGACGTTGGTATCCACAGTGTAAAAGCAATGGCGTTCGGCTAGGTTGACGTACTTCTGGGCGGCGGTGTGAATGACAACGTCCGCCTGGCGCACCGCGTCGCGGATACCCGGTGCCCGAAGATCGCCCAGCACCGCCTCAATCCGCGGATAATGCATCTTCAGCCGCAACAACTTGTCGGCATTGCGACCGTGCGCGAAGATGCGATACTCCGAGTAATAGCGCGCCAGCAGTTCGCTTCCCAGCGATCCGGTAGCACCGGTAATTAGCAGGCACTTTTTCCGTTGGCCCTGGGCCATAAGATGATCCTCGAATGCCTTGGACACCGATACCGTCCTGCCATCTGCGCAGACGGCGGGTTATGCTCCCGCTCTCATCAAGCCGGTTTCCTACCACAAAACCGCCCATTGCAAAAGTCCAAATTTTGATCAAAGGAGACGCCATGAGTCGCCACAAATGGCTGTGCCTGAGCGTGATGCTGACCGCAGCATTGGTGGCTGAAGATAAGCCCGTCGCTTCGCCCAAGGTCGTGAAGTTTCCCGAGCTTGTCCAGGCGATTCAAGCCCACCGCGGCCGGATCGTCGTTGTTGACTTCTGGGCCAACTACTGAACCAGCTGCAAAGAGGAATTCCCGCATCTGGTTCAGATGCATCGTGAACTGGCCAGCAAAGGACTCGTCGCCATTTCGGTCAGCCTCGACAATCCGCGGGACGGCGAAACCATGCAACAAGTGCGAGCCTTTCTCGAAAAGGTCGGTGCCAATTTCCCGAACTTCGTCCTCGATGAGCCGGAAGAGGTGTGGTCGAAAAAGCTCGACATCGCCGGGCCACCGCTGGTGGTGGTGTTTGGACGCGATAGCCGCGTCATTAAACGCTTTCACGCCGGATATGATGAAGTGCGCCCCCTGGTGGAAAAACTGCTGACCGCTTCGGAGCCAAGCCCATGAACGCGCCGAACTCGACTCACTCCAGTGCCGAACGGGAGCAAGAGCTGGCCCAACTGCAACAAGCGTTGCCGCAGGACGGCGTCCCGCTCGTCATCAGTCCTGATGTTTATCGCTCACAGCGGTTGCCACCACGGCAGGTCGTGACTCGCAAATGGCCAGTGTTGCATGCCGGCTCGGTTCCCGAATTCGACCCGAGACAGTGGCGGTTCCGCATCTTTGGACTGGTCGAACAGCCGTGGGAGTGCACTTACGAGGAGTTTCTTCGCCTGCCCCGTGTCCGTGTCCTTGGCGACATGCATTGCGTTACCCGTTGGAGCAAACTGGGCAACCTCTGGGAAGGTGTCAGCACACGCACGGTGCTGGAACAGGTCCGTGTTTTGCCGCAGGCCCGTTACGTTCTGGTGCACTGTGAGCACGGATTCACCACCAATCTCCCGCTCGAAGATTTCCTCGGCGAGGACTGCTTGTTCGCGTGGAAACACAACGGCGAACTACTGACCCCTGACCACGGCTACCCGCTGCGACTGGTCGTGCCGCGACTGTATGCCTGGAAGAGCGCCAAGTGGGCACGCGGCATCGAATTGCTCGCTGAAGATCGGCCCGGCTTTTGGGAGAGCTGGGAAAATGGCGGCTATCACATGCGGGGCGACCCCTGGACCGAACAACGGTTCCGCGAGCGCTGATTGCTTACCATTCGCCATTCGCTCGACTACCCAGCGATTCCACCAACGCTGATTCGCCATGTCTCTGATTCGCATCGCTAACGGAACGGTGTACGACCCGGCCAACGGCATCCACGGCGAAATCCGCGACCTGTGGATTCAGGACGCCAAGATCATCGCCCCGCCGACCGATCCACAGCTTCGCCCCGATCGCACGTTCGATGCTACTGGTTTGATCGTCATGCCAGGCGGCGTGGATATCCATGCGCATATCGCCGGACCTAAGGTCAACGCCGCACGGAAAATGCGCCCCGAAGATCACCGCCTCGCTCCGCCCGTTCGCCGCACGCGTTTTACCCGTTCGGGAGTCGGCGGCAGTGTCCCCAGCACTTTTGCTACCGGCTACCTTTACGCCGGCATGGGCTATACCACGGTTTTCGACGCCGCTGTCCCGCCCCTGAGTGCTCGTCATGCGCACGAGGAACTGGCCGACACCCCCATCGTGGATAAGGGCTTCTACGTCCTGATGGGCAACAACCATTACGTATTGAGGCAGATCGCTGCCGGAAATTACCAGCAGTTGCGCGACTTCGCCGCCTGGCTTCTGGGCGCGGCAAAAGCGTATGCGATCAAACTCGTCAATCCCGGCGGGGTCGAAATCTGGAAAGAACAACCCGGCGGCAATGCCACCAACCTCGACGATCCCGTCCCCGCCTTTGGCGTTACTCCCCGTCAGATCATCCAGAACCTCGCCCAAGTCGCTATGGACTTACAGTTGCCGCACTCAGTGCATATCCATTGCAACAACCTCGGTTTGCCCGGCAACTGGGCGACCACCCTGGAGACCATGCGTTGTCTCGAAGGTCGCCGGGCCAATCTCACGCACATTCAGTTTCACAGCTACGGCGGCGATCCCGACGATCAGCGCACCTTCTGCTCCGAGGCACCGCAGTTGATTGACTACTTCAACAGCCATCCCAATCTCACCGTGGACGTCGGCCAGGTGATGTTCGGCGAAACCACTTCGATGACCGGAGACGGCCCGCTGGGTTACTACCTTTATCGCGTCACCGGTCGCAAATGGTTCAACGCCGATACCGAAATGGAAACCGGCTGCGGCATAGTCCCGATTACTTATCGCGAAAAAAGTCTGGTGCACGCCCTGCAATGGGCCATCGGATTGGAGTGGTTCCTGCTCGCGCAAGACCCCTGGCGAATTTGTCTGAGCACCGACCATCCCAACGGAGCATCTTTTCTAGCGTACCCGCGGATCACCTACTTGCTTATGGATGCTGGTTATCGTCGGGAGATGCTCAACCGCTTACCCGCGCGGGTGCGTGAGCGTTGCCGCCTGGCCGAACTCGACCGCGAATATTCGCTTTCCGAAATCGCGATCATCAGCCGGGCAGCTCCCGCCCGTATTCTCGGCCTGAAAAACAAAGGCCACCTTGGACCGGGAGCCGACGCCGATATTACCCTCTATCAGCCCCAGCCTAACATTGCAGAAATGTTCGCCCATCCTCGATACGTGTTCAAAAGTGGACAGCTCATCGTGGAAGACGGCGAAATCCGTGCCGAGGTTTTCGGCCGGACACTTTTCAACGCTCCCGACTATGATCCGACGACCCTGCCCGATATCCGTCGGTGGTTTGAGGAACACTACACCATTCAATTTGCCAACTATGCCGTGGATGAAAGTTATCTCCAGCACTGAAAGCAATTTTTCTTGTGCACGTTCGATAATGCAGGTTGCAGGGAAAGTAACGGGGCAATGCCGAAATGCGGATCGAACCCAACCACAGCGCACGTGTCCGGGACATTCGTTCGGCTAGCCGAACGAGCGAGTCCTCTCCGACTGTTCGGACGGACCAGTCGGCTGGTGAAGTTGAGTCGGTGCAATTGACCGATCTGGCAAGTTGGCTCGCTCAACTGGCTAATGTTCCGCCGGAACGCCCCGACTTGATTAATGATATTCGCCAGCGCCTCAGCGAAGGTTTTTATGATTCCCCCAGCGCTATCCAGTCCGCAGCCGAGCAATTGGCCGATGACTTAGATTGGCTCGCCGGACTGCCTCTGAGTCAAACCAACACCCTTAGTCGCTAAATCCCCTCTAACCCATACTCCCCGTCTAAGCTTCCTATCCACGGCAAGCAAGGTCTAAGCAAATTTTCGACTAAATCCCCGATAACGCCATTAGGGAGTGCAACCATCAGGTAACCAGCGCAACCACGGGAGGAGATGCAGCTATGGCTCTGGTCATCACCAACAACGTCGCGTCGCTGACTGGTCAGAACAACCTGCAGCGCACCTCATCGGCCCTGCAGCGCTCGTTGGAGCGACTGTCTTCCGGGCTGAAGATCAACCGCGGTGCCGATGGCCCGGCCGCACTCGTCATTAGCGAACAGCAACGGGCACAAATCGCCGGCTTGCAAACCGCGATTGATAATGCCAGCAAAGGCGTATCGCTGGTACAGACCGCTGAAGGCGCGCTCGACGAAATCAACCGCCTGCTGCTCAAGGCTCGCAGCCTCGCTCTCGATTCCGCCAACGCCGGTGTCAACGATTCCGATGCCCTTGCTGCCAACCAGGCCGAAATCCGTAACATTCTTGCCACTATTGACCGTATCGCTGCTAATACACAGTTTGGCACCAAAAAGCTGCTCGACGGCAGCGCTGGCATTTCTGGATCGGTGAGCGATGTCAACAAGATGACGTTCCTGCGTGGCACTAGCGATACACAAGCGGGTACCTATACCGTCAACGTTACTACTGCCGCCGAGCGCGCAAATCTTACTTCCGCAGCAGTCACGGGTACCCTGAGCGCCGACGAGACCCTTACGATCAACGGCGTCAACATTACTCTCACTGCCGGTATGGATCGCGCTGCCATTATCGCACGCATCAATCAGTACAAGAATCAAACCGGCGTGGAGGCGGTGGACGACTCTACGAACAGCAAGATCGTTTTGCGCACTCTGCAATTCGGCTCAGCCGCTAAACTTAGTGTGGTTTCCACCGGCACCGGTGCCGGGTTTACCACCTCGATTCAGACCGATACCGGTGTAGATATTGCTGGTACAATCGGCGGGCAAACGGCGACGGGCGTCGGCAACGTTCTGACCGCCGTCTCGGGCGGTGCTAAGGGACTTAGTGTTGCCGTCAAGACCGACACTGCCGCCACTAACCTGGTCGGCAATAGTTTTAGCGGCTCGGTAGGAACAGTGACCGTGGTGGACAACTCCCTGCAATTCCAGATCGGTCCGAATGCCGGGCAGACCGCTAAGGTCGCGATTGATAATATGGCAACTTCTGCCCTCGGCCTCAACGTCGCTGGCGTCCAGTTCAGCAACCTCAGCCAGATTAATGTTCAGACTACCAGCGGAGCTAACGATGCCATCAAGGTCATCGATCAGGCGATTGATGATGTTACCAACCTCCGCGGTACCTTAGGTGCATTCCAGCAGAATACACTCGAAGCCACTGCTAATAACCTGCGGGCAACCCTGGAAAACACGGTGGCGGCTGAATCTACAATCCGCGATACCGACTATGCTCAGGAAATAGCTAACTTCACCAAACAGCAAATCCTACTGCAGACCGGTATCAGCGTGCTGGCTAACGCGAACCAGGTGCCGCAACTGGTCCTCTCCCTGTTGCAACGGTAAGTCCGGGTACCTTCGGCAGACATATCTAAGTCCTGGCCGATATCCAACCAAGCCAGTGAGCGCCGAACGGCTCAACCTGGGAGTGGAGGCAGAGAGCCTCCACTCCTTTGCCTTACCTGCCATCGGTTGCGCGGAGAACGGAACTAAATACTCTCGGCAATAGGAAGCCGCCATGGCTAATATTAATTTTACCGGACTAATCACCGGACTGGATACCGACAAGATACTAGAGGGTTTACTGGAAATTCAGAAGCAGCGGGTTCAAACGCTGTCGGCCCGCAAGGATCAGGTAACATTGCGGGAAAACGCGCTGACGGAAGTCGCTAACAGGTTACAGGCACTTCAGGACAGCTTGTTCGCACTGGCACGCTCGCAAAACACTGTGTTTGACTCTAGGCAAGTACAAGTCAACTTTCCTGACTTAGTCAGCGCTACGGCATCGTCGAAGGCGGCCCCAGGAGTTTACTCTTTGCAGGTCCTGAGCGTGGCACGTCCTCATCAAATCGCCAGCCAGGGCTTTGATTCTCCCGACAGCACTATTACTACGGGCTCCTTGCAAATTCAGGTAGGCAACGCCAGCCCGGTTACCATCACCATTGACAATACCAATAACACCCTGCAGGGACTGGCCAATGCGATTAACGCCGCAAATGCTGGGGTAACGGCTACGATTATCCACGACGGCTCGCCTGCCACTACCCAGCCCTACCGTTTAGTCCTCACCGCGAACACAGGTGGCACCGCTAACACTATTCGCATTACCAATAATCTGGGCAATGATACGTCATCGGCGACAAAACCGGTCTTCGACGCTACCTATATTGGCAGTGCGGTTGCAGCAGCGACGAATACAGGTTCGTCGCTAGCGACCAGCAATCGTGGTGCTGGAACTTATACGGGCTCGGCCTCCAAAACTTATACGGTGACGGTGGTCAGCGGAGGAACCGTTGGATCGGCCACCATCACGCTTCATTACCAGGACAGTGCGGGCGCTAATAGCGGCGACATTATCCTCAATCCGGGGGATATAGATGTTTATAAATCCCTGGCGGAGGGCGTGCAGGTGAAGTTCTCGGCCGGGACATTAAATAACGGCGACCAATTCACGATAGATGTTTTCGCTCCGCAAATTCAAGCCCCGAGCAGCGCTGCCGTCCGCATTGGTTCCGGTGCCGGAGCTCTCACGGTGGAGTCCGACAGCAACACTTTTAGCAACCTGTTTGCCGGCCTAAGCATTACCGTGCAGGGTGCCGACGCCAATCGTACGGTGCAACTCACAGTCGCCAACGATACGCAGAAGGTACGCGACGCGATTACCCAGTTCGTGCAGAAGTATAACGACCTGATGACTTACCTGAATCAACAAACGGTGTATGATGCTAAGATGCAAAAGGGCGGGCCGCTGTTTGGGAATCGCACGGCCATTCAGATTCAGGATGATTTACGTCGGTTGGTATCCGACATCATTCCGGGACTGCCGAACCGGTTAAATCGTCTCAGTGCCCTAGGCATTACGCTCACCGACCAGGGGACGCTAACACTAGATAGTAACCGCTTAGATGCGGTCCTTCAGGGCCAAGTGGCCGGTGTAACGCTGGAAGATGTCAAGCGGTTATTTGCGTTTACCGGGCAATCCACCAATGGCGGCATCCAATTTTTAGTAGGTAGTAACCAGACGGATAGCAGTGGCGTGCCTATCCAGGTGGACATAACAAGGGCGGCGGAACAAGCCTCGCTGTTAGCGAATAACTCATTGGCTGCCAGCACGGTGATAAACAGCACGAATAATCAGCTTAGCGTCGTCGTGGACGGTAAGTTATACGATATTGTTCTCGCGGCGGGAAGCTATACGCGGTCAGCACTGGCGCAGGAGCTGCAAAACCGCATCAATGCGGCTGCACAACAGGATGGGCGGCTGGTCTCCGTAATCATAGAAGGGGATCGGTTGCGGATACGCTCGCAGAGCTATGGGTCGCGATCTGAGATTCAGATGACGGGTGGCTCTGCCCTGCCAGCGCTGGGGTTCAGTCCGGGGCAACAGGCTACGGGCCAGGATGTAGCCGGAGTGTTTATTATCCGAGGCCAGGCAGAGTCAGGGCATGGTTCCGGCCAGATTCTGATAGGAGATGATAATAATCGCTATACTTCAGGTTTACAGATACGGGTCACGCTTAGTGCCTCGCAGTTGGTATCCGGAGCGGAAGGGGAACTGACATTAAGCCGCGGAGTAGCAGCGCGGCTCGACCGCTATATAACGCAGGTGCTGGAGCCGACCACGGGAACACTGGCGAGCGGCAAGGAGGCGTTGGATAATGAGGCGCAGCGGTTGCAAGACAACATAGATCGCCTGAATCAATTGATTGAGGAACAACGGCAATCGCTGCAAAAGCAATTTCAGGCGCTGGAGAATATGGTGGCGCAACTGCGCAGTATCGGCGACATGCTGACGATGCAGTTTCAAACGCTGAGCAACGCCAGCACGCCATTCAACCGGCGCTGACAGCGGTACAGGAGCCGACCATGGTCAGCTATCAATGGGCACAGCAGGCCCTTTTTCAATGGACGCGGATTGATATGCTGCTGGCTTTGTTGGAAGAAACGCTGCGTGTCCTGGAAAGCCTGCAGCAACTCACGCGGACAGGTAAGTTAACCACCGCCGAGAAGGAAACGGAGCGACTGTGGCAACGAGGGCGATTGCTGGTGGGAGCGTTACTCAGCGGGGTGAATCCGCAGGTGGGTGAGACGGGGCGGTTGTGTTTGCGGCTGTACGAATTTGTGATGCACGTGCTCGAACAGAAACGCCTGGAATCCTTATCCGGTGCGGTAGAAGTGTTGCGGACCTTGCAGGAAGCGTTCCAGGCGGTGCGTGCGGAAGCAATTGCCCTGGAGCGAAACGGCGAGATTCCCAGTTTGGACAACGTTGGCCTGTATTCAGGAGTGCTGGTTTAGGGTGAGTCGCTGTCAGGTGGCCTGGCACCGGCTGGCCGTCTTCTGCGGGGACGACATCAGGTCACCGAGGCGCAGACTGTGACGTGAAGTCGCGGTTGGGGGATTTGCCGTCGGGAAATTTTTTCGCTTGACGCTGGCATAGGCGGTTACGATAACTACAATGAGCCTGCCTGACTTTACCCACCGTGCAATCCTGCCAGAAGGAGACCCACCATGCTGAAGTTGCCTGTCGGAACTACGTGGGACTGCGAACTGCTGAACCGTCGCCAGTTTCTGGAGATAGGGGGACTATCGGCCTTCGCGCTGACGCTGCCGGAATGGCTGCGTGTCCAGGCGGAAGCGGGGCAAGATCGCAAGACGGTCAGCTGTATCCTCATGTGGATGCAGGGCGGCCCCAGTCACATTGACACGTTTGATCCCAAACCGGAAGCTCCGCCGGAGATTCGCGGCGAATTCGGCGTGATTGACACGAAAATTCCTGGGGTGAAGTTCTGCGAGCACCTGCCGAAGCTTGCCAAGGAACTGGACAAGTTCAGCGTCATTCGCAGCTGTGACCCGCAGAATTCCAGCCACGGCGTAGCGGACCACCTGATGATGTCCGGGCATCGGTTTAACCCGGCGCTGACGTATCCGTGCTACGGCTCGGTGATCGCCAAGGAACGCGGTTACAAGAACGGGATGTTCCCGTTTGTGCAACTGAATCGGTACGTGGATCGGCGTTTTGGAGGTGGGATTGCGGGATTTCTCGGCGACCAGTACAACCCATTCGAGGTGCTGGACGATCCCAACTCGCCGAATTTCCGTGTCCGGGATTTAACCCCGCCGCCTGGTCTGGATGAACAGCGATTGACGCGGCGACAGCGGATGTTGCAAACGCTGGAACGATTCCAGCGCCAGGTGCAGGAGGAGTCGTCTAGTGTGGTGCAGACTCGGGACGCCTTCTGGGAAAAGGCGTTCAGCCTGATAACATCGCCGGCTGCCAAAATAGCGTTTGATTTGAGCCAAGAGCCAGACAAACTCCGCGATGAATATGGGCGAAATACCTTCGGGCAATCGTGCTTGCTGGCCCGTCGGCTCATTGAAGCCGGAGTGCATTTCGTTACCGTCACCGATGGTGGCTGGGACACGCATCAGAACAACTTCCGCAGCCTAAAAGAACGATTGCTGCCGCGGATTGACCAGGGTTATTCGGCGCTGCTGCGGGATTTGAAAGCCCGCGGATTGCTGGAAAGCACACTGGTCATCTGGATGGGCGACTTCGGTCGCACGCCGAAGATTAATTCTTCCGCCGGGCGCGACCATTGGGGAACGGCTTCGGTGGTATGCATAGGTGGTGGCGGGGTGAAGACGGGAGTGATTGTCGGTCGCACGAACGCCCTAGGTGAGTACATTGTGGACAGCCCGGTTACGCCCCAGGACCTGGCAGCGACCATTTACTATGCCCTAGGTGTGCCCCTGGATCGCTGGTACCGTTCCTACGATGGCCGGCCGATCGAACTGGTTCCCACGGGAAAACCGGTGCGGGAATTGGTCGGCTGAGACGGGCCTCGCCTCGCGATTCACGACGGACGCATGCACTGGTAGCCGAGCCCAATCGCTAAAGCAGGCGGATTCGCTAAACTCTGCTGAGTTGCCATAAGTTTTATCGGCGCCCATCTGTGCCTGGCCACTTGCAAGTGCGCCGGCCGCAGTTACAATAACTACGACGACCAGGCGGAGTGCTTTGCGATTGGCCTGGGATGATGGCGATGTCGGCCTGCAGCGGGGGGACGAAAAATGCCCGAAACGTTTTACACGCTGGAAGAAGCGGCGGCGAAGCTGAACGTTAGCCCACAACAACTCCGGCAAATGGCTCAGCGCGGAGAAGTGCGAGCGTTCATGGACCGGGGTACCTGGCGGTTCCGAGCCAGTGAAGTGGACGATTTGGCCCGGCGACTGGGTCTGTCGAGTTCCTCGGAACTGGAGACAGCCGGCCCGAAAACGCCTAAACCGGCCGCTCCCGCAGCCGGTGACGGTCCCCGTACGCCTAAACCCGCCCAGTCGCCGCGTCCCCCGGCCCCGAAGGCGACCGAAAGCCGACCCACTATGCTCGCCGGACCCGATGTTTTTCCTTTCGACATTGCTTCCGAACCAACTAGCGGCGTGAGCGTAGACTTGGCCAGCCTGTTTGCCCAGGGACCGAAAGCTCCCGGCTCCGATAGCGATGTCCGGCTGGTGCCCGAAGGCAGTGACATCAACCTGCAGGTGCTCCCGCTGGATGAATCCAAGCCGCCTTCCAAACCGAGTAGTGACCGCCAGAAACCCGAAAGCCAGGTGCGTTTGGAACCCGCCGCACCGGCTGCCGAAAGCCAACCGCCGCGCCTGTCGCGGCTGGAAGTGGAAAGCGACAGCGATGTGCGGCTGGTTGATGTAGAAGCCCCGCCGGAAGTTGTGCAACAAGCTCCAGGTCGGCGCGACAGTCTGGTCCGCCTCGAACCCGATCGCCGATCCGACGCCAAACCGGACAGCAGTGTTCAGGCCGATCAGCATTCCCCGGAAGGTTCGGAATCCACCTTGCAGCTGGAACTCGACCTCGATGCCGAACTGCAAAAAGCTGAACAGGCCAAAAGAACTGTCTCCGATTCCAGCGAAGAACAAGCCGCAGTCGAGGCCTTGCAGGAGGATCGCACGGAATTCGAGGGCCAGGGCAGCGAATTTGAACTCCGCTTACCCGATGAGGAAACCGAACTGGCTAGCGAAGATGCGTCCGGCTCGGCAACTTTCCGCTTGAAAGAAGAAGAGGACGTGACCAAAAGCCCGGCGGCAGACAGTTCCAGCAATCAATCCCTGGCGCTGGATTCCGGCGAGACTGAGACCGCACAAACGGAAGAACTTTCGTTCGAACTGTCGCTGGATGAAGAATCCACGGAAGTAACACCCCGCCCGGAGTCGGCCAAACGCACGCCCGACTCCAGTAGCGAATTTGAATTGACCATTCGCGAAGAGGAAGGCGATTCGGAAGCGGACACGGAACTACTCGGTGGACCAGCCAAGAAAGGAAGCGCTGCTGCGAAATCCGTGCAGGAATCGGACACCGAATTGGAAGAAACTTCCGACTACGATTTACAGCTCGTTGAAGAAGAGGAGACGGCTGGCGAAGGCGAATCCGGTCGCCCGACCGAGGTTGTCATTGACGAAGAAGCTGGAGTTGACGAACAGACTGTGCTCGTCGAAGGCGCCGGCGAACTGGAAGAAGTGAGTGATCTGTTGGTGGACGCGGATTCTGCCTTCGAGGAGCCGGGTTCCAGTCAGCTGGTGGTCGAGGAAGAGGTCGGAGAGGTCGCCCTCGCCGAAGAAGCGGCACCGGCGGTGCGCTACGTGGAAGTGGCCCCGGCCGACTGGGGTTTGTGGGCTCTGCTACATGTCCCGACTACTCTCGTGCTGATCTTTGCCGGATTCTTGCTCTTTGAACTGCTACGAAGCACCCTTTATTACCACGAACCCGGTATGATGGGCGGTCAGATTTACGAACTCCTGGCCGGCCTGTTCCGCAAGTAACTCAGCTTCACACTTGGCCATGCGTCGCTGATCTAGCGACGGTTGCAAACTTTTTTGTTAGAGCCAGGCGCTACGAAACCCCGCGACAGGGTCACAGGCAACCGTCCGACCGGAAGTGCAAACGAATCTCTCGGTGTGTCGGAGTCGGTTGTCAATGCGGCAGCGTGCCAGGAACCTCGCGGCAATTGGGCAGAGTCAGCCGGCGTCGCGACCTTGTATGACTCCGGAGCCACAGGCCGCGACAAGTTCCACCAGGGCCTACGTCGCCTCCGATCGGTTCGCATTGTCGGAATCGAAAGCGGGACGTATCATCATTGGGGATTCCAGTCGTGGGGGACGTCTGGTTCCCAGGGCAGTGAAGCGAGAGCTGAGCCATGACCCATGCGGAAATAGACATCGTCAGTCCGCAGGAGATGCCGGTGATTGTGGAGTTGTATAATCGCATATTTCGGCCCCAACGCGACCTGCAATCGTTTGAAAGACGGTTTCGCGGTCGTTGGAACATTCTCCGCCTGATCGCGCGAATCCGCCGCGAACCCGTGGGATTTTTCCTCGGCTTTGAATTGAAGCCGACCGTCTTCTTCTCGTGGTTCTACGGCGTGCTGCCGGAATATCGCGGGCTGGGCATCGGTTCGCGCCTGATGGAGACGGTGCATGAGTTTGCTCGTCAACAGGGTTACGAGTCCGTGCGCATGGAATGCCACAACCAGCACCGGGCCATGCTCCATCTGGCCATCGCCAAGGAATACGACATCGTCGGCATCCGCTGGGACCCCGATCGTGGCGATAACCTCGTTATTTTCGAGAAGGTGCTCAGCAGCTGAGTCCGACCCACCGCGAGCGCCATACGGTTTCCAGAGAGCAAAGAAAGCGACTTGCCGTATCTGCTGGCAAAACCGATCGGTTCCCTGTAGGGTAATATCAACCAGGCGGGCTGTGCAGCACGGGGCTAAAATCTGCTTCCGCGCAGCGCGTGTTTGAGCATAAATTCCATGCTAACCACGGTGTTTGACACCCCCCTGCGGCACATTCTTATCAACAGGAGTCAGCCATGCTCGGGCGATGCTGGGGCATAGTGGCGGCTAGCGCCTTGATCTGGTGGTCGGCAGTTCCAGCGTCGGCGGACCTGGCCAGCTACGTTCGCAAGCCGGATCCAGAGTTCGCCTGGAAAGCTGTCAATCACACCACCAGCGAAACCGGGACAGTTTATACCCTGCATCTGGTATCGCAAAAGTGGCAGAATATAGTCTGGGAGCACACGCTGCAGGTTTACCTGGCCAAAGACGTGCCGCCGAAACCAACCGTGTTGATTTGGGTAACCGGCGGCAAGCCCAATCCGGTCTGGATTGTACTAGGGCTGGAGCTTTCGCGACGTGCTCAGCTGCCAGTCGCTTTCCTCCATGATATCCCCAATCAGCCATTGCTCGACGGCAAACGTGAGGATGCTCTGATTGCGGAAACCTTCGTTCGCTACCTGCAAAGCGGCGATGAGAACTGGCCGTTGCTGTTTCCCATGGTCAAGAGCGTGGTGCGGGCTATGGACACCCTGCAGGCATTCGCGCGGCAAGAATGGAAAGTCGAGGTAAGGCATTTTCTCGTGACCGGAGGGTCGAAGCGAGGCTGGACAACGTGGTTGACGGCAAGTCTGGGCGATCCGCGAGTGCAGGCCATCGCTCCTATGGTCATTGACGTGCTCAACATGCCCGAACAGCTCGCCTGGCAGGTGAAGAGCCTCGGCGGCTACAGCGAAATGCTCAATGACTACATCCGTGCCGGGTTGATTCCTATGCCCCAGACCGAGCGGGCCAAGAAGCTCTGGAGCATGGTTGACCCTTACGTCTATCGCGAGAAGCTGAAGCTGCCGAAGCTGATTATCCTGGGTAGCAACGATCCGTACTGGGCAACGGATGCTCTGAACCTGTACTGGGACGGTCTGCCTGGCGACAAGTGGGTGCTCTACGTGCCCAATGCCGGACATGATCTGCGAGAGCGACAGGTGGCAGACCCTACAGCTCAATTCCGTCGAACAGTCAACACGTTGAGTGTGTTCGCACGGCGTCAGGCTTCCGGTCAGGCCATGCTCAGAATTACCTGGAACCACTCCGCTGACGCCGAATATGCTTCGCTGGAAATTGCTTGGGAAGCTCCGCCGAACCACGAGCAGGCGCTGGCAGCTGCGATCCCGGTAGCGGCACGACTCTGGGTGGCCGATTCGCCCACGCGTGACTTTCGCCGTTCCACCTGGAAAGCCGAGGAACTGTCACTGCAACCGAACCTGCACCGTGTTACTGCCCGAATCGCCATACCCAAGACGGGCTGTCGTGCACTTTTCGGTGAACTGGAGTTTCGCGACCACGACCAGCCTTTCTGGCTTTCGACGCAAATGCAGATTGTCGGCACACCGATGCACGCTAATCGCTGAAACATGTTCGACAAGCTCCAGCAACTCGCTTACGGTGCCCGCGTCTGGCTGTCGCGTCGGGGGAAGAAAACGATGGTTGAACTCCCCGGCCGGCAGGTGCAGCTGTGGCACGGCGGCGATGGGCCACCTCTGGTTTACCTCCACAGCGCCCTGGGCGAAACCACCTGGTTACCGTTCCTCGATGCCTGGGCCAAAGAGTTCCACGTTTTCGCCCCGGCCCACCCTGGTTTCGCGGAAAGCACCGGCCTGGAAGAAATGGAGACCATCGAGGATTTTGCCCTGCATTATGCCGAGCTGTTCGACGCCTTGAATCTGCGGGAAATCCAACTGGGCGGAGTCAGTCTCGGTGGATGGATTGCCATCGAATTCGCCCTGCGCTGGCCGGAGCGTGTTCGCCGGCTTTGGTTTGCCGACTCCCCGGGACTGTGGCTGGACGACCATCCCTATGCCGATCTGTTCCGCTATGTGCAGGACACGCAGCAACTCCGCCGATTACTTTTCCACGACGCCGATGGTCCGCTCGCCCAGCTGATCCTCCGCGACTTGAAACAGGTCAATGAGGAGACCCTTCTTGCCGCTTACCGTGCCCTGCGTACATTGGCACGCCTGGTCTGGGCACGACCCTACAACCCGAAGCTGGCCTCACGCTTGCACCGCATTCGCTGCCCTGTCCTGATCATCTGGGGCGCGGAAGACCGACTCATTCCGCCCGTGTACGCCCGGCTTTTCGCGCAACACCTGCCCCAGGCCCGGGTGGAGATTCTCGCCGGATGTGGCCATCTTCCCATGTTTGAGAAAGAAACCGAATTCACTGCCCTGGTACGCGACTTTTGCCACTGAAGTCGCCCTATTCGACTTCGATGCGGTTGGTCAGGATCGGCAGGTCGCACAGCCGGCGCAACGTCGTCTGTGCCAGCTGTTTCGCATAAAAGCACCGTGCCCGACCTTCTAGCACCAGGCCGTCCAGTTCCCAGCGCAATCGCAGGTCTCGCACCATATGGCCCAGTAATGCCTCCAGGCGCGTCTGCAACGCTTCCAGCTCATCCTCGCTCAACGCGACCAGCACCGTCGTCTGCAAATCCATCGCACTCCGCATAGTCAGCTCCTCCCAGGTGACTCCCGACTTTCCCCATAAGCAAATCCTGTGCCGGTTCCATAAGGCGTTATAAGTCGCTTGCTTTTACTCGAACTTGCCTTGCGTCCAGCAAAGCAGCCTTGCTTCGGTTACCATTTGCCAGCTAGCAGAGCCGGGACAGAACTTCGCAAATTATGCAGATTATCCCATTGCAAAAACAACCTGATGGACGTAGGGTAAATCGGCTGCCGAATTTAAGGCGAGTATGCCTTATCTTTAGGCGGCAACTCGCTTCTCAGTGAGGTTCTCACCCGTTCGTTTCGCCCCTTAGAAAGCAAACAAAGCTGGTAGGTCAGCCACCCTAACGTGCTTTCTCCGCTGGCCGTTCGCAACTCACGGTTCCGCCGTTTTTGTCGGCCTGCTTGCCTAACCGCCTTTCTTCAACCCAGCGCAGGAATTGCTCCTCGAGTTCGCGGACAATCCCACGGTCGTCATAAAGGACGGCGGCACGTTCCACGATGCTTTGGCGAAGGTGCTCACGGTAATCGGCATCGCAAGCGACCCGCACCGCTTTTTCCACATACTCTGCCGCGTTCGACGCGACCAGTTCCAGAAAATCCATTTGCCTATACATCGCCAGAGTGAGTCGGCAACGGAGAAACGGCGAGGGCCAGGTGATAATCGGCACGCCGAACGCCAGCGCTTCGTAGCTGGTATTCCCCCCGCCGAAATGAACCGGGTCCACCATCACGTCCGCTAGCGTAAGCAAGCGAAGGAAATCTTCCCGCGGCAACTTGGACACGAACCGGACGCGCTTGATAACATCCGGCATAGTGCGGCCGAACCGTGTCAAGAGCAACTCCGTCCAGTGCTGATATTTTCCTTCGATCAACACCAGCCAGCCCGATGGGTCACGCCGCAAAATCTCCGCCAACAAAGTGTCGAACTCCGGATGGAACTTGAACAGCGTCTGCGGACATAAGTAAATATGCCCTTGTTCCGGCAAGCCGAACCGCCCACGCTCCGGCTTCGGTCCGGAGATCTGCGGTCGGGTATAGACCACGTTCAATCGGCTCAGGCGCACCAACCGCTCGGTGTAATGCGCCTCCGCCTCCTCGATTTCGGCACTGGCACTGGAAACGAAATAATCCATCGTCGGCAACCCCGTGGTGACCGGATGGCCCCAACTGCAACACTGCACTGGCGCCAATCGGCTGAAGGCCAGGGTATAACTCATCGCGTCCATACCGATATCAGGGTAATAAAGGATGTCTAGTTCCAGCCCTGCCAGTTGCTGCAGCGCCACGGGCAGCTGCGGCGGCAGCACGAGATAATGATCCGCCACCTCACGAAAGCGCTGGCCGAGATATTTATCCGGCGGTGATAGCGACAGCACATACACCTCGAACTGACTGCGATCTAAATGAGTGATAAGACCTATGTTCAACTGCCCAATCGTGTGCGTTTGCAAGTACCGCGACAGAAAACCTACTCGAATTTTCTTACCCAGGCGTGGCGGTTTCGGTTCCGGTAAGCGTAACTTTCGCGGCCCCTGACCTAAACGTGCGATCCATTCATGTAACTCCTTATCGTTCATTCCTTGATAGGCTAGGTAGAAATGTGTCGGAAACAGCTCTTGCGTCGGGTCTATAAAGGACTGCTCTTCCACCAGATGGCGTATAACTTTTTCCAGTTCCGCCCGTGTTTCATAGAGTTGCTCCAGCGAAAGATAGATAACCGGCAGCGTCGTCTCCGCCAGAAAACGCAAGCGATTGAGCCCCTGATGAGCATAAGCACGACGATAATGCTCGCGTGCTTCTTGAGTACGGCCCTCTTCTGCCAGCAGATTGGCAATATTAGCCAGCGCCGGACTCAGATTGGGTCTCAGCTCCAGGGCTCGGCGATAGGCAGTTATTGCTTCCTCATTACGGTCTAACTGACGATAAGCATTGCCCAGGTCGTTCCAGACTTCCGCATCCTCGGGATGATGCTCCAAATAAGCGTGAAAGGCTTCGGCAGCCTGGGCCGACATCCCTAAGTCAAAACAAAGCGTACCAAGTAACCGAAGCAATGGTGGCTGGCCAGGACTTAGTGCCAGAGCCTGACGCACGTGCTCGAGCGCCTCAGCAAGTCGTCCCGCTCGGCGATAAAGTTGCGCCAACTCAAAATGGCATTGTGCAGCAAGAAAGGGATTGTCCGTGGCGGATTGAATAGCCCGTTCCAGGCACTCGACAGCACCCGGAAAATGACCGGCCAGAGTTGCCAGCCGTCCCAGACCTCGCCACGCCGATGCGCAGCGTGGCTCACTATTGAGGATACGGCGAAACTCAGCCTCCGCTTCCGCATATCGCCCCTGCTGCAGGAGTCGTTCTGCCTCTGCCAGAACGCTTTCCAGGTTATAAAGTGTCGCGCTCGGCTCCTTGACTTGCTGCGGATGGAGGAACGGGGTTATACCTTGATCGGCGGTAATGCGGACGCCTTGCTTTCGGCAATATTCGCGCCACATGCGGCGATACATGTCTTCCAGTTGCCGGACGAACTTAGCACCATCGCACAACGCGCGTTCGACACGCTGTCGCAATTCCCGCCGATAATCCGCCAAGCGATCTGGTTGAGCTGCCAGCCGACACGCGATATTTATATACTCCCCGGTGTTATAGGCTATCCACTCGCTCGCGCCAATGCTGGTCAACACACTGGCCGAAAGCCGGCCACAGGGCCATTTACCATATAAGGTAATCAGAGGCACGCCCATCCACAGCGCCTCACAGGTCATGGTATGCCCGCCGAATGGGAAGGTATCCAGAAGAATATCTATCTCCGCAAATCCCGGCAGATAAACTAAGTCCCCAAACGGAGGCTGACGGACGATAATTCGCTCCGGCTCGATTCCATAAGCGCGAAACTTCCGTCGCAGGTGCTCCTGAATCGGTGGCATGTGCGAACTGCGCAGGAACAATAATCGGGAATTCGGTACCCGTCTGAGGATTTCACTCCAGACACTATAAACTCCGTCGTTGAGCTTTTTCAAGTCGTGATGTGAGCCAAAAGTGACCACACCGGTTTGCAGACACGGAGGTGGCGTTACCTCCGGTGCCGGCTGCGGCGGCTGAAAGCACGAGAATCCACCCTCTAAGTAAACGAGTCGTTCGGTGGCATATGCGGGTTCATTCGGCGGGTTGAGCACCCGGTCAGTCAGGCGGTAATGTATCATGCCCAAACCCGTGGTATGGGGATAACCCAGCCAGGTAACCTGAACCGGAGCTGGTTGCTGCGCGAACACCGCCAGGCAATTCTCCGCATAGTGGCCGGTCAAATCTACCAGAATATCAATACGATCCGCGCGAATCTGATCGGCAATTCGCTCCGCCGGTAACCGGGCCACGTCGCGCCAGTAGTCCGCCAGTTCCTGTAAGCGTCGGGTTACCTTGTCTGGTCGGCTGACAGACGCATAAACATAAATCGCAAATTGCTGTCGGTTATGGTGTCTAAATATCGGCTCAATGAATCGGCTGACCGGATGCTCATACAGGTCAGGCGATACGTAGCCGATCCGTAGCGGTCGCTCCGGGACCGTAGTGTTACTAAACCGACGTTGCAACGGCAGAGTCGCCCGCTGGCCCCATTGCAGGTGGGCGCGATAGATTTCTTCCGGCGTGCTTTTGGGATGGTAATTGAGATAGACGAGATAGTTATGCCAGGCAGGACTGAACGGTGGGCTGACCTGACAGGCCCGGCGTAAACAAGCCAGACCATCATCCAGTCGGTTGAGTTGCTTATAAGTGGCCGCCAGATTGATCAGCGCCGCCGTATCACCGCGATACTTATCTACGCATTCCCGAAAAATGCGAGCCGCTTCCTCTAAGTAACCAAGGTTCTTATAGCACATACCCAAATTCAGTTCCGCCACGCCATAGTCGGGTCGGAGTTGCAGAGCTCGCTGGAAGCATTCGATAGCCTCGCGGAACTTTTTCTGTTCTGCCAATGCCAGACCTCGCTCGTTCCAGGATTCCGCAGTGGCGGGTTTATCGGGTTCCGCAACATTCGCTGACAGGACACCAGTCATCGGAGCCGCACCAGGCTCGCGAGCCGGTTCTCGCTCAGGGAAGCAAACCATCGGCGATTTCCGGGGTCGTTGTGCAGCACCTAAGTCTTCCCACAACTGCCGATAGGCTTCTTCTAAGGCTCGAGCAACCGCCCTGCCATCGGTAAGGTGTTGTGAAACCAGATAGCGTAAGCGCGAACGCAGCGTCGCAAGGTATTCTTGCCGCTGCGCCACTTCTCGCGCGCGCTGAACAAACTCCGCTGGTGTGTAAGTAATCCATTCCCGCAGACCTAAACGCTCGAGCACACTGTGGGAAAGCCGGCTCCAGGGACGGTCCCCCGACAATGTCAACACCGGCACGCCCATCCATAGCGACTCGCAGGTCATGGTATGTCCAGTAAAGGGAAACGCATCTAATATCACATCCACACGATGATATAGGCGGAGATATTCACTTTCGTCGGCACCCGGTGATTCGAAAAGGATGCGATCCAGAGGCATATCCTCCGCCTTCAGGCGAGCCTGGAAATCCTCTAAAGGCCAGTCGCGTAGCTGATCCCGGAAGAATAGGAGTCTCGATTGCGGAACCGCGTCCAGCACTTGCTTATAAAGGCGTAGCACTTGTTGGTTAAGTTTAATGAGCGGATGATGCGAGCCGAACGTGATGTAGCCGTTGTCGAAATAGGGAAGCGAGCTTATGTCAGGTGCGTTTTCCGGTGGCGCGAAGGCGAAAAAGCCGCTATCCAGGCGAATGATCTGCTCGTTATGCCAGGTTGGTACATTATCCGGAAACAGATAAGCGTCGCCCAATCGGTAACCGATGGTCGGCATCCCGGTCGGCCCGGGATAACCTAGATATGTGCATTGAACAGGAGCGGGTTGCAGTGCAAAAACATCCAGGCGGTTATGGCGGGTATGACCAGCTAAGTCCACGAGAACGTCAATCTGATCTTCACGGATGCACCGGGCGGCTTCCACTGCGGAGACCAGGGAGATAACCCGCCAACCGCTTGCTAGTTTGCGTAAGCGTTCCGAAACCGCATCCGCCGCCGGAATCTGCGCATACAGGTAAACCCGTATGCGTTGCGGATCATGCTGCTCTAGTATCGGCAGGAAAAACCGCATCACTGCATGTTTGCGGAAGTCCGGCGAGACATAACCGATCCGCAAGGGGCGATTTGTATTAGTTCCTATTGGCCAACGTTTTAGATGACTAATATTTTTCGGTACAGGGAAATTACCCCAGCGTTTTACTTCTTCCAGGAAGGAATCCTCACGCTGGTCGGGATCGTAGAGCAGGGTCATAAGATAGTTACTGCGTGCGGCGAGGAAATTCGGGTCGCATTCCAGAGCGCGGCGATAACATTCGAGGGCCTCGCGAACGCGACCGAGAGCCTTATAGATTTCGCCCAGATTGTTATGAGCGGCGGCGTAACGGGGCTGGATACGCAGAGCTTGTTCCAGGCAATCGCGAGCCTGGCGGAGCTGTTGCAAGTCGTGATAGATGGTAGCGAGGTTATTCCATGCGACGGCGTGCTGAGGCTGAATTTCCAGGGCCTGGCGGAGGAGTTCGATTGCGTCGGCGGTGTGGCCGGCTTGATGAGCCAGCAGTCCCAGCAAATGCAGCGCCTCCGCATGCCGCGGCTGGATAGCCAGAGCCTGGCGGTAGCAGATTTCGGCGTCACGCCAGCGTCCGGCGGCGTGATGGCGTCGGCCTTGTTCGACCCAGTGCTCGGCGTACACGGCAAATATCTCCCGGCTAATGAAGACGCAGCCCGGATAGAGCGACCACCGTAAAAATCTTATCGGCAAAGTCCTAGCGTAGTGAACGCGGGAACCCCTCTTATGATGGCTGGCGGGTGCGATAGGACATTTTCGGCTTGGCAACCAGGTGCGAAATAATTATTCTGGCGCTAGGAGGAAAACCGACCATGAGCCAAAACGACCAGCCGACCGAAGTCGCCCCACCAGCCGAAGCGGAAAAGCCGGCGGTTACGCCGGTGCATTTCGAGTATAGCGGCAACCTGCCATATCTGCTGCAGCAACTCGGCATCAGTCTGGTGATCTCGACCTATCAGGCGGGGAAGGTGCTGGCCATCGGCACCTGTGAGGGAAAACTGGAATTTCAGGTGTCTAACTTCGAGCAAGCGATGGGTGTGGCGGTGGACGGTAGGCGAATGGCGGTGGGGACACGGCGACAGATCTGGTTTTTGAGAAACGCACCGGACCTGGCCCGCCGCTTGGAGCCGGTAGGTAAGTATGATGCCTGTTATTTGACGCGTTCCTGCCATTACACCGGACCGATTCACGTTCACGAACTGGCCTGGTCGGGGTCGGAGCTCTGGGTAGTGAACACGCTGTTTTCATGTTTGTGCACGCTCAGCGAGGAATACAGCTTCGTGCCCCGCTGGCAACCGCCGTTTATTTCCAGCCTGGCGGCGGAAGATCGCTGCCATTTGAACGGGCTGTGCCTGGAAGAGGGCAAGCCGCGCTACGTAACAGCTCTGGCGGAGGTGGATACTCCTGCGGGCTGGCGACCGACGAAAGCGACGAGCGGTTGCATTATTGATGTGCCGAGCGGCCAGACACTGGCGCGCGGATTAGCCATGGCCCATTCGCCACGCTTACACCGGGGGCAATTGTGGGTGCTGGACTCGGGCTACGGTCGGCTTTCCTGGGTGGATCGCAAGACCGGTCAGGTCGAACCGGTGGCTCATGTCGAGGGATACACTCGTGGCCTGGCACTTTACGGGCCTTATGCGTTCGTAGGTTTGTCGCGGATTCGGGAAACTTCCGTCTTTGGCGGTATCCCCATTGCCGAACGACGCGAACAGCTCAAATGCGGCGTGGAGGTGATCGAACTGGTTTCGGGTCGGAGTGTGGCTGGATTGAGGTTCCACTCCGGGGTAACAGAGATTTTCGATGTCCAGGTATTACCAAGCGTTCGTTGTCCGGCGATTTCCGGGCCATTGCCCGACCTGGATGGTGGCAAACCAATCTGGCTGGTGCCCCCGCCGCCTCCTTCGGGTCGGTTCCATGACCTCGGGCGCTGACCCGCGGTGGGTGGCAGGATCGGCCCGAAGACAATTCGCCAGCCCCGCTCGGTGCGCAAGAACTCGTACATAGTCAGCCCGCTAATCGAAAAAATTGTTCACGGAGCCGCGACAGTGCCCGTCGCCGCTCCACTTCTGGAGCAAAGGGGTCGAACAGCACTTTGCTGCCGAGGATTTGCTCCAGCAGGGCGTGGGCGCGTTGTCGGAGTTCGGGATCGCGGCGTTCGAGTGCCTCCAACAAGACGGGGACGGCGGCGTGGCCGGCCTGGCGGAATTCCGTCTCCGCCTGAATCCGTCGGGAGTCACTCAGCCAGTCCAGGCGTTGCCGCAACCGTTCCTGGTGCAACACCGCTACCACAGCGGGCGAACCGCTGGGCAAGTTTTTTGCCGACTCAGAGCGTCTTGGTTCGTCAGCTGGAACCGGCGGACTGATGCCGCTGTCAGAAGATGGGGAAGTGGCGGTGGCCGCGGCACGTGGCGGTTCCGAGGTGGCGTCCGAACCATTCCGATACGCCTCGCTGTTTTTGCCGGCATTGTGACTGACCGGGCCGGAGGCCACGAAGGTTTGGCCGAGGTATTTCGCAATCACTTTCGGATTGCGAATTATCTCCTCGGGCGAGCCGTGGGCCTCCACAACGCCATCGGCGATCACGTAACTGCGGTCAGTAATTCGGAGGGCCTCGCGGACGTTGTGGTCGGTCAGAAGGATGCCGATCCCCTGATCGCGAAGTCGGCGGATAATGTCTTGGATGTCGGCGATGGTGATCGGGTCAATACCGGTGAAGGGTTCATCGAGCAGGATGAGCAAAGGCTCGGTAACCAGACAGCGAGCGATTTCCAGCCGCCGTTTCTCGCCGCCGGAGAGCGACCAGGCACGAGTTTTCCGTACCCGCAGGAGATTGAACTGTTCGAGCATGCGCAGGGTCAGCTGCCAGCGTTCGGCCCGTGTCAAGCGCCGCCCCAGCGATCGCAATGGTGGCATGGCTTCGAGGATGGCTAGGATATTCTGCTCGGCAGTGAGTCGGCGGAATACAGAAGATTCTTGCGACAGATAGCCCATACCGAGCCGGGCACGTTTGTACATAGGCCAGCGAGTAACGTCCTGGCCAGCGAAGACGATCCGCCCCTGGTCCGGAACAATCATACCGATGGTGATACGGAAAGTAGTGGTTTTACCGGCGCCATTGGGGCCAAGCAAGCCGACTACCTCGCCGCGATCCACATGGAAGCTTACGCCATTGACGACACGGCGTCGGCCGTAGGTTTTGACCAGCCCGGACACTTCCAGCAAAGCCATGCGAACTCCGTATCGGCTATTTGCTATTTGCCATTCGCCAGGGCAGCGAAAGCGTGGTCGAGGTTTTCGTTAGTTATTAGCCCTACTGCTGGGGTGCTGGCTGCCACTTGCTACCTGGCGGGCATATCGGTGCACGGTCGGCTGTCCGATAAGCCAGGTGCGGCCGCCGAAAATGCAGCTGGGCAAGCAGGCATGATGTAGCCAGGATGCAGCATACACGCAAGGCCAATCTCCACCCGCGCCACCAGCAGCCTGCTACTTCAGAACCAAGATGGACACGAAGCTCGTAACCAGGCGGGAGCTTCAGCCGGATTTGGCGCCCCGTGATCGGAGAAGACTGGGACTGACGCTCTCGAAAAGCGCAAGGACTGACGGCCCCGCTGTACGGCGTTTGTGCAGCTGAACATAGCTTTTGAAAAATCGGCGGCGAAACATCCTGGTTTGCTTAGGGTTACGGCCACAGTTCTGGCGACAAGGTCAGGCTCCAGCTGCAAACAGGCCGGCCCGATGTGGCAGCTGCAATCCCGGCAGCTAAAAATTTTGACCGAATCCCTTTGTTGATGGCGGACAACAAAACTTCTCCGTTGGGCAACTTCGGTCAAGCTAGGGTGGGCAGAACTGACGCGGGCGGAATTTTTCTCTTGGCGAGGATACCCCTGGTCGGTTAGAATCGTCCTTCCCCAGCACCCAGCCGCTCGGGAGGTAGTCGAGGTGACCGGCCAGGAAGTGGTTCCGGTCTGTTGCCCATTGCACGGATGGCCACAGGAAGACGCACCGGGAGGACACCCGTGCCGACGCTGACGGATTGGGTCGCTTCTTTTGCCCAGAAATTGGCTCAACGCATTGGGGAAAAACGCTATCGTCTCTGGTTCGCTCAGCAAACCCGCTTCTACTGGCAGGACGAGCAACTCCATGTCGGCGTACCGAATCGCTTCTTGCTGGAGTGGCTGCAGACCACCTTCGGTCGGGCGGTACGGTCGGCTGCGGAAAGCGCTGCCGGACGACCCGTGCCGGTCCGCTTCGTCATTGACCCGACGCTGTTCCAGGCGCAACGCGAGAAAGAAACGCACGAAAAGCTGACTCCTCTCGCCCCGCTTGCCCACGAAGAAAAACCTTGCTGGCCACTTGCCCCTGACGCGTCGGGGCGTCTCTCCGGTTCGTCGGCGGCTATGGTCAAGTATTCGACAGCGAGTGGCGGCCCGGCGGAAACCCCGCATTGCTACAGTCAGGCAGAACCGGCTAAACATATGCCATCCGCTGGCGCCAGCGGATCGCCGGCAGCAAGCAAGCTCGATGATTTCCTGGTTGGGGAGTCGAACCGCCTGGCCCACGCGGCTGTGATGCAGCTATTGCAGACGCTGCGCCAGGATACATCGTGGTTTAGCGCCGCTCGCCGACCGTTAGGCATTCCCTTGACGCTGTATGGTCCACATGGAGTGGGCAAGACGCACTTGCTGGAAGGCTTAGCGGAACGACTGGTGGCGGAGTTTGGAAGCAGCCGTGTCGCCTGTCTGACAGCGGAGGATTTCACCAATCAGTTCTTGCAAGCGTTACGCCAGGGAAAGCTGGCGGAGTTTCGCCGACGCTTTCGCTCCCTGCAAGCGTTATTGCTCGACGACCTGCAATTTCTCGAAGGCAAGCGGGCCACTCAGGAAGAATTGCTGCACACCCTGGAGACGCTGACACGGTCGCGGCGAGTGTTGGTGGCGACCTGTGACCGCCATCCGCGGCTGGTGAACTGGCTACCGGAACTGACCGACCGGTTGCTCGGCGGAGCAGTTTGGCCCATGGATTTCCCCGACCCGGAATTACGGCGACGGTTACTGACCGCTAAGGCGCAACGCCTTGCCTGCACCATTCCGCCGGATGCCATCGAGTACATCGCCGAAACCGTGCGTGGCAATGTCCGCGAACTGGAAGGGGCACTCTTCGCTGTCCATCACTACGCCGTCGTTCATCAAACCCCGGTGACGCTGGAACTGGCCCAGGCGGCCCTGCGGCGCTGGCTGCGACCTACAGGCAGTGCGGTAAGCTTGCGAGATGTCGAACGTGCCGTCAGTCGCATTCTGGGACTGCGTCCTGGCCTGTTGCGTGGGCGCGAAAAAGTCCGCTCCGCCAGCTATCCGCGAATGATTGCCGTGTACCTGGCGCGTCAACATACCGGCCTGCCCTACGGCGAGATCGGCCGCTACTTTGGCGGTCGCAACCACAGCACGGTCATCGCGGCCGTGCGCAAGGTGGCCGCCTGGCTGCGCGAGAATACCACTTTGCGACTGAGCGGCAATTCCTGGCGAGTGCGTGAACTGCTGGAGTTGATCGAACGCGAATTGTAACTGCTATCAGCAAAAAGCATGGCTCGTTCACCGAATTTAACGAACCCTGCTTCGCCAGGTCGTCTCACCGCGATGAGCTGACGCCAGCCCACTAATTTTGCCGAAATCGCGACGATTGATCCTTTGGGATATGGCACAACACCCTGGGCCACACACAGCCAGGAGGAACTACCGTGTGGCGGAACTTGCTCGGGCTGGCTTCAGGAATGGTGCTGGTGCTGTGGCTTTATTACGGCGGCGTGGTGAGCAGTTACGTCCGGACGTTGTGGCCGCTCGGCCGCCAGCCGGCGGAACAATCCCTGCCGCTCGAAATTCAACGGGCCGAATCCTTGCTTGCTCAACTTTCCCGTGCTCAGGATCGCCTGCTGTGTCGGCAGGCGGAGTTGACCGTCGCCATCCGCCAACTGGAACACCAACTCCAGCATGACCGCGAAGAACTCCGCCGCGACCGGAACTGGCTGCGAGCACAGCGAGATCGCTGGCGCCAGCACGAGGTCAGCACCTCCGACAATTTCGCCACTCCGAGCTTGGCAGAACTGGCCCAGCGATTTCGTCTCTACCAGGAACGGGAAAACCTGCTGCGGCAGCGTGAACAACTCCTGGCCTTGAAGCGCCAGATATGCGACGCCATTGCTCAGGAGCGGCGTCAACTCCAGGCCGAACTTGCCGAGCTAACCGCGCGGCTTGAGAAACTGAAGGCCCAGTTTGAACTGGTGCAGCTGAAAGAATCCCGAAGCGACAACTTCGAAAGCCCAGAGTGGCACGCATCAGTCCGCCGTGATGTTGCCGAACGGGCCGAACTTTGCGACTTGCTGCAACGCCTGGAAAAACGCCTCGAAATCTGCCAGGTGCAGCAACAACTGCATCGGGAAATGTCCACTCCTGTGATTCGGCTCGACGATGGCAACGACCTGCTGGAGGCCATAGACCGCCACGTAAACAGCCCCTGACTCATCCCCAGTTTTGGGGATGGGTTGAAAAAATGGGCGTTGTCTCCTGACTCGTTCTCGGACAACGAATTGAACGTTTCACGGACTCAGCAAATCATTGCCGCAGGAAGTACACTGCCATGAAGGCCGCGGATGTCGTCGCCTGGTTGACGGGTGTATGCATGAGCGTGCGAAAAAGCCAGATAGACACCAGCAGGCAGTGCTCTCGTACAGTAATAACCATCCGAAGGTTTGCGGTGTCTTTTTCATTGGCCGCCCCATGATACCCCGCCTGGAAATCCCTTGCCTGTAAGCATTTACCACTGTGGTTGCCGCCCTTCTCGCGAAGGAGGCAAACTGGGGTTAGGCATCGCTGACGTCCACGCCGTCCGACCACGTATAGGTGAAACTATCCGGGCCGATATAGTGCGTGTTCGGTGTATAGGTGAATGACCCGTCGGCGGCGAACGCCAAGATACCGTCCGCGTTCAGGGTGAACGGGCCGTGGGTTGCCCGGAGACCAGTGGCGCGGTGATAGCGTCGCCGTCGGGATCGTAGCCGTAGAGTTGGCCGGTCAGTTGGCGGTCGTGTAAGACGCTGAAGCTGGCGTCGTAAGCGTATGGTGCGCTGTTCTATATATATCGAGACGGTAGCAGCGTTGCCGGCGGTCAATCCGTCCGTCCAGCTATAAGTGAAACTGTCCTGGCCAACGTAGTGCTTGCGATCAATAGGGAGAACTAGATGCTTGCGCTGCATACTCTCTCCGCTTATGCTTCGCGCAGTGTTCCGCTGCCATGCAAATGAACGCTTGTCGAGCAGCAACAAACCTAGAATACGGTGCGCACTTAATCCAGGCCCAATCCATCACCAGATACCTCTATATACTTGAAACGCACATGGCTCTCTGGACCTACCCGGATTCGAAGGGGGTACCTAGCCGTTTTTGAACGTACGATGTTCGTGCCATAAGAGACCGCCCAGGCGCGGCTAAACGCTGCAGTCACTCGATAGAGGTTGCCACCTAGCCACTCGACCGAAACATAGGCCTCGACCGGCCGTTTGCGCTGTTGCTCCCGGAATAAGCGCAGGTCATCCAGAATAAGGTCAGTATCCTCGAGAATGGTGAGCACAAACGGCCCTTCGCATTCGTACTCCATCCGAAACTCGGATTTGCCGAAATGATTTACGGTACGAATCTCCGCGTTGCGCTCCAAGCATAAGTGCCCGTTCACCACTGTTGCATTACCATCAATGACACGCCAACCCTCCAAATTCTTGCCGTTAAAAAGTGGAATCCACGCCGTTTTTGCTTGGTCGCGGTCCCGGTCCGTAGCATTGGATGCGGACCAAGAGTCCAATGCTACCAGAGTCATGAACATCACCGACAAGCCAATTGGTCTTAGCATGGCTGTCCTCCTAGAGGCCTTTCCATAATTAACCAGTCTCGTCACCCTGTGTATCCCTGTTCTACGACCACATCTGGTGGTGGCAAATACCCAGGGGGAGGAGCATCCAGCGTACGAATTCGGTTCGAGACGCGCTCTAGTAATCCGATTACGAGCAACTCTTTGCCAGCCTCCCCGTTCACATTCAGGCTCTCCCCGACTATCTGGCCCTGGGCGTCTTTGGCTTTGAATTCGAGAAAGACTTTAACTTTCTCGACCTCGGCTTCGATACTTATCGTTATTTCCTTTTCTCGCTCGAAAATTCCCCCTATAAACGCACTCTTGTTTTCGCCCGGCCTTACGAGCACCGCCGAATTAGGCACCGGCTGCCAATCAAATACGGTAAACAAAGCACGGCGTAATGTTATGAATTGGCCCAACTGATTAACGAACTGATAAGGCTGGACCATGTACCTAAAATAAGGTCCGCGCTCTTTCGGAGCTTTGCGTAGCTTCCATCCTTGCTTCACCAGCGAGGCAATGAGCCCGTTCAACTGAAGGGAATAGTCGATTTCCGGGACGTTTTGCGAGTTGTCTTCTCCACACAAGAACAAACTATGAATGCAGACTTGCGCAGGTTGTCCTGAGGTTGTGCCGTCAGTATAACGAAAGCTGAAGCTGTCCGTGCCCGAAAATTCAGGACCAGCCTCGTACCGAAAGCTACCATCGGATTGTAGCAGTACGGTGCCGTGTGCCGGAGGTTCGAATATAAGTGGCCATACAGCGTCGCCATCAGGGTCATAGCCATAAAGTTGCCCCTCAACGCTGCCCGTTTCTGTAAGACCAAGGCATACGCCCGAACTGATGGGCGCCCTGTTGGACACTTCGACTAGTACTGTAGCAATTGGACCATCATTCAGCCCGTCGGACCAGTGATAAGTGAAGCTGTCGCTGCCAACGTAATGTTGCGACGGAATATAAGTGAACCTGCCATCGGGCTGTAAAACGAGCGATCCGTTTGCTGGACTGCTGTCTAATACCGCAGTCAGCACGTCACCATCAGGGTCCCAACCACTTAACCGGCCCGCCAACTCCTGATCATGCAAGACACTGAATGCCGCATCATAGGCGATCGGAGAATGACCATCGTGCACCACGAGCGTGATCCGTGCGGCGTTGCCTTGATCTAACCCGTCCGACCAGCTATAGGTGAAACTGTCCACGCCAACAAACCCTGACACTGGCTCGTAAGTAAATGTTCCGTCCTCCTGAAGATTCACGGTTCCGTGCGACGGGCCGAAATCTAGAGCGGCAGTGATCACGTCTCCGTCAGCGTCGTTGCCTGCGACTGTACCACTAAGCAACTGCCCTTGCAGGATGGAATACGTTGCATCTTCTGCCACGGGAGGATTATTCGTGACTTCGATAAACACGTTTATGGCATTACTCAATGCTACTCCATCGGACCAATGATATGTAAAGCTATCTGGGCCAACATAGTGCCACGCTGCAGTATATGTAAATGACCCGTCGGCGTTCAGGGTAAGTGTGCCGTGCGATGGGCCATTCGCTACCTGGGCGGTAATCGCGTCGCCGTCCGGGTCATAGCCGGAGACTGCCGCGTTTAGAGTCTGGTCATGTAATACATTGAAACTTGCATCATAGGCGACCGGCGCGTTATTGTAAACGTTGATACTCACCGTGGCTGGTTCACTCGTCGCTATCCCATCCGACCAGGTGTAGGTAAAACTGTCCGTGCCAACATAGTGCGTGTTCGGTGTATAGGTGAAGGTGCCGTCGGGATGGAATGTTAGTGTGCCGTTGGTCAGGCCTGTTGGCCGGAGGCGAAATTGATTACGCCGAGAAAACGCTGGGGCTCGAAAGCATTGGCACGGTGATAGCATCACCATCGGCATCGTAGCTGTACAGGGAGCTGCTTCGCTCGCGACCGTGCAGCACCGGGTCAATCAATCAGGCTATCTTTCGCGACCCAAGTGATCTCCCGCGACCCAAGTGAAGAGCCCTGATGCGTATCTCGAACGACAGTGCATCTCGCCTCGCACCCGCCAGGTTCAGATACAGGTGGTCGTGAAAGCGACACAGAAGCATAGTTGCTGTGCCAAAGAGCATAATCCACTGCGACTAATTGCGACGAATGGTGAGATTCGACAGATAGTATGGCAATCAGGATATTAGAACTCCTGACGGAATTCGGGTGTCGAGCTCCTGAGCCATTTGACCCATTCCTCGTAGCTGGACACCTCGATGCGACGCGCGACCTCGTATGGGTCAGCAGATAAAATGCTAAACATTTTCCCATTCATCGCGTTGACCCACACTTGCCGGTAAAAGTAGGGATAGAATTCAAGGGTAATGCGAACAGAACTCGGATTATAGGCTTGGTTGGCTATCCATACCAAATCACCCTCTTTACCAAAACCAGGGATATCTCTGCCCAATTGGACTAACCAGACCGTGCATATCGGACCGCACATCCATAGCAGCGGAATACCGTTATCGTGACTCACAGCCGTGTCGCAGTATATATATGTGAACAGCTCGACTACACTTCGTATGCGTGAATCCTTTAGACACCTGAGGACATATTCCGAAACAGCACTTGCTTCAGGTTTAACCCTGAGCCAATCCCTCATAGGCAGAAAGCTTTCTGCCAGATAGTCCGAGGGAAGGGTGTGCACTAAGTCAGTGGACTGGAACTCTTTGGGAAATCCCAGGTAGAAAGTTGTGAATTTGCTGACCATAGCTGAGAACGGGCGGTATCGAGGTTGGCTTTGAGACTGGCCGGAGAGCCCCGCGAATGCCGAGTCGGTTGGAAAAATGGCACGCACAAAACCACTGCGTGCGTCAATCCAGTATTCCTGCGTTACCGCGGCTATGTCAGTCGAGTCCGACTCAGATTTCCGACCAAACCGAACAATCCAGATAAATTCATCGCCACCCCTCCCCTCCAGAACCGTTCGGGGCCTGGTCTTTCTATACAAGGTAATTCCCTGAATGCTCTCCTTGGGGAGCCAACCTTCCGTCTCGCTCTTATATTCCACCGCCAACTTCTCGGCGGTGACAGCATCGGGTACGCACGATTGTTCCAGCAACTTGCGTTCACTAATGCAGAACCTCTTTGAATCGGCTTGGATCCCAGCCAGAAGCTCATCTAAGTGAACCAAAAGCTTCACCGGTTCCATTGCTTTGTACGCTTTGTACGGATCGTCTAACGATACCTGTTCTGGAACTACAAAGCGGCCATATTGCGTGCCCAGGAAATAGTACATGCCATCCCCAATCCTGGCGACAGGATCGAATGCCGTGTAAAAAGCGATCGGTTGCCCACCACCATGCCAAAAGTCAGCGGCGAAACCTGGGCCGCTTATACTCAATGGTACCTCATTTAACCACTCGTACCACTTGAACATATAACCGCGGTCCTGTAATTCACCTGACCACGAAACTCGGATCATTTCGCAGATTTGCCGGCCGCTTATAGAGGTAGAGACGGTGGGATACTTTCGCAATTCATCACGGAAGAACTCCAGATGTTCCGCATCGTAAACTGTTGCCGGGACATAAAGCGCCAAGTTAGGCTTGCGCCGTGAGAACATATTGGACGCCGGCAAAACCATCAGGAATCCCAGGACGACAACTACACCAAGCACAAGCAGTCTGGCTGACGCGTGGGTTCTGCTCTGCATGGTTTCCCTCCTCTCAGGCTCTTCGGACCAGCGGTTATGTTTTCACGTCATCAGCGATTCGGTCATCGGGACTCAGGTAAGTCCATGCGAGTAATCCCGGGAATTAATGCTACAGTTGTCCGCCTTCTCAGCACATGAATAAACTTAGTCGGGTTGTACGGCGCGGCGTCTAGAATGCCATTCCGATTTAAATCCAATTCTAACGCCCGCTCGTCTATTAAATCAAGTGGTGTCCAAAAATTGTAAATCACGTAGTCAACCAGCCTGGACATAAAATTTTCCCACCTGTCAACGTCAGTGTCTCCCTCATACATCTTGCCATAACTAGGGTCTAGCCAAACAGTCTTGCCGCGCAGCGTTATTTCCAGGACCATATGTCCATCTCCGAATATACTTTGCGGATTGGGGTTATTCTGCCCCGCAATCCCTGGTTGGTCTACTACTTCACTGTAGTCCCAGTTATAGGAATCTCTGCCTGGGACCACTCCAAAAGGAGAATCAGCAATGTTAACAAAGCGAGATAACCCAGCGCGATCGAGTTTAGCTATGCCTTCCCGCCACCATATAACCAGTATTGGTACTCGTGTTCCATCAGGTTTATTAGCGTGAATGAACACTCCTCGGCCACCCGTAATGCCCTGTACGCGTAGAGTATCGAAAAGGAACCTGCTCCACCCTTCACATCGGCCATCGTGGTACGCCAAGATTCCCTGGGTACTATAGTAAATCAGCGCAGGCCAAATCCCTGTCCCGGGTACTCCGGATGGGATTACAGGTACGCCTGCCCAGTCTTTCCAGTAAGTCAATTTGTTCCCACCCCAGTAGGTGCTAACGTCTAACTGACGGAAACGATCATGGACTGCCTCAATAATGCCATCCCTATCGGTGGCTGCCTTACCATCAGCTGCCGTGCAACTAAGCCAGACAAGAGTATGATAAGGCGTAACACCGGCCGGAGCCTTGGCCAACACATAAACATAACCACTGCTCTGGCCAGCAGAGTACCAGTCCACTCTGTTCGGTGACCAGTACCAGTGTATGTCGAACTGCGGAATGTGTCGCACTTCACTGAAAGTGTTGGCCGCCGTGAATTGGGCTGTAATCCAGGTAGCCTGAGCGCCGACTGTTATTTCCTTCGGAGTTGCCCGACTGCCGAAGTCTATGTTCCCAGGCCCATCGCCATAGACGTAGATCGTCGTAGCTGTTCCGAAGGCAGCACTTAGCTGAAACTTGGCTACTACCTTGACGTCCTCGCCCGCTATAAACGCATAAGGATTGTAGGTCGCGCCACCCTGACCTTCCCTAATCCAGTGCGGTGCTGAGTAAGGCCGAGGCTCCCATTTTTTTCCACTTGCACTCGTTGGGTCGGGCACGAATCGTTGATCATCCCACAGGGCGACACCGTTTCTAAATTCCACCTCTCGAACTTCCAGATTCGGTAAGCTGCCACCGCCGCCGCCAGAAGCTCCCCCGCCCACTTGCAGCAGCATGCACACCCGCCAACTGGAACTATATGGATAGGTCTCATCCTCGTTATAGGTCTCGCTGTAGGGCCGATTGACGGGTATCTGGTCGGTAACGAAATATTCGAAACTATCATCCACGCCAGTAAATTCCGACGATGCACTGAATACCCAGGCATTCCAATCACTATCAAACCGCCACCATTCCGAAAGGTTGCCCGTCCTGACTACCTCCAGCGGGTCGCCATCGGGGTCCCAATCGTTGGCCAGCAGGTGCGAAACTGTAACAGCTCGCCCGTGATAATCCGACGGGATGCTACCGCCCAAAAACACCGCAAAGCTTTCGCCTGGCTCCAGCTTAAAGGATTCCCCCTGTGCTGCCGGCGCACTATTATACACACCAATCTCGACCGTCGCCACCCCGCCATTGCCCAGCCCGTCCGACCGGGTATAGGTGAAGCTGTCGGGGCCGACATAGTGCGTGTTCGGGGTATAGGTGAAGGTGCCGTCGGGATGGAATGTTAGTGTGCCGTTGGTGGGGCCGGAGACCAGTTGCGCAGTAATCGTGTCGCCGTCGGGATCGTAGCCGTAAAGTTGGCCGGTCAGTTCGCGGTCGTGTAGCACGGTGAAACTCGCGTCGTAGGCATACGGAGCGTTGTTATATACATCTATCGAAACGGTGGCGATGTTGCCGGTGGTGAGGCCATCGGACCAGGTGTAAGTGAAACTATCCGCGCCCACGAAATTCGTGTTCGGTGTATAGGTGAAGCTGCCGTCGGCGTGGAGTGTTAGTGTGCCGTTGGTCGGGCCGGAGACCAGTTGCGCAGTAATCGTGTCGCCGTCGGGATCGTAGCCGTAAAGTTGGCCGGTCAGTTCGCGGTCGTGCAGTATGCGGAAATTGGCGTCGTAGGCGTACGGGGCGTTGTTCGTAACCTGGATGTTGACCATCGCGGTGTAGCTGTCTAAGTCGTCGCTAATCGTGAGGCTAAACGAGTCGCTGCCGACAAAATTCGACGGCGGAGTATAGCGGGATGTACCATCAGCGAAAATGGTTAGCGAAGCGCCCGATGGTAAACTTATCGCCTCACCGTAAGTTACCGCCTGGCCGTTGATGTGCGTGATGCGAACTATGTCGCCATCAGGATCATAGGCACCACTAAGCAAGTTGCCCATCAAGTCCTGGTCGTGCAGGATGCTAAACCACTGGTCGCTCAAGACCGGCTCGTTGTTGAACACATTGATCGTTACCCAAGCCGTGCTCTCATATTCCCCGTCGCTGATAGTATAGCTAAATGTTACAGGGCCCTTATATCGCAGGCTGGGTGTAAAAGTGAAGCTGCTATCTTGCTCAACCGTGAGGTAACCATATACTAAGTCGCCCTCTTGCAACGCGATTTGCGTGCCCGGTGTATAGGTCTGGCCATTGATGCGCGTGATGCTTAGCGTGTCGCCGTCGGGGTCATAATCATTCCACAGGAGATTCGCGAACAGCGTGGTGTCATGGAGCAAGTCGAACCAATCATCCGCAGCGAACGGCGAACTGTTGCCGAAACCATTGGGAGCGTTGCGATCCTCTAACATTTCGACCCTCAGGCGAAGGTGATTAGGCGAACTTAGTCGCCGATTGGCCCTGAGACGATTCCACAGTTCACACCACCAGGCGCGCAATGGCCTGTGCGTGTGCTCGCTCGAGGCACACACAGCGGTCAATGAAGCTCGTCATGGCTAGCCTCCTGTTGCAAACTGGGGAAATGGAAATGGTTGCGATACGACTTTGAAAATACCAAAATCCTGGTCAGCCGTCAAGAGGAAAACGCAAAAATTTTTCTGCGAGCCCGAGCATTCGTTCCGTAAGGTTGTGACAGAAGAAGACTTACGTTAGTGTGTCCGATTGGGCCGAAAGTTCACAACGTGTCTGCCAGAGACCAGCAACTCGTCTTTCTTGAGCCGTTCGATGGCACGGTCGAAAGTTCACAAGGCGTCCGAGGGAGAAAGTCAGTCCGTCGAACGGCTTGGCAAAGCGCTGCTGCCCCTACGCCGTGCTAGCTATCCCATCGGACCAGGTGTAGGTGAAACTGTCCGGGCCAACATAGTGCGTGTTCGACGTATAGGTGAAGCTGCCGTCGGCCTTCAATGTTAGTGCACCGTTAGTAGGACCGGAGACTCGCTGGGCCGTAATAGCGTCGTCGGGACCGTAATCGTTCGACAGGAGGTTAGCGAATAGCGTGGTGTCGTGCAAAAATTCGAACCAATCATCCGCAGCGAAGGGCGAGCTATTGCCTAAACCGTTGGGAGCATTGCGATCCTCTAACATTTCGACCCTCAACCGGACTGAGCTGGGCGGACTTAGATGCCGAATGCCTTTGAGCCGACTCCAGAGTTCACACCACCAGGCGCGCAGTCACCCATATGTGTGTCCTTAGACCGACACACACCGATGCACGTACGCGGTACCCATAGGGCACCTCCTTTCTACACGAGGCGAAGATATGCTAGCTGGCCAACGGCTGTTACGAAGATATGTTCGCCTATTGGTCTGTTTGTCCTTCAGCGGATGCGCTGGAGCCTCTTTCGGTTCCGAGGTGCTATTTTGATGCTACCAGGTCCTCGGCCGCGCGTCTAGAGGCTGGACAACTGGCTCGTCCCCACTTTTCTGCCTCCGCGAGAGGGGCGTCCACCACAGCGGTAAGTGCTTGCAGGTAAGGGACTTCCAAACGGAGTATCATGTGGCGGCCTATAAAAAACCAACTGCAGGCCTTCGGATGATTAGTAATGCACGACAGGGCTGCCTTCTGATTCGCCATCGCGGGTAACTGTGTATACTGGTCAAGCAACCTACGACATCCATGGTTTGCTTGGGAATGTCCCCCGTACGGGGATGGACTTATGGAGTTCGTGAAACACTCAAGCCGTTACCTGGAAACGAGTCAGGTGGCACCGGCCGATTTAAGCTCGCCTGCAAGACAGGGGATCGGTCAGGAACAGCCTGCCTTGACTTCGCCGTGTGTGTCCATAAGGTTTCTCGGCGGCGAAAAATCCGGCCAGGGAGATGCTGATGGATTCCTTCTCCACCGGTGTACGCCGCAACCCTCCGGTATTACCAGCCCTCACAACCCCACCGCATTCCCAGGTCACCGTGGAAGCTCCTTTGGCTCCGCGCGCAGCTCGAGTAGCATCCGTGCGTTGGGCCAGGCCCGGGACCGACCGCGGACTGTAAGAAAAAGCGCCCGCCTTACCATGCCGGCCAACCGCGAGAATCAGGGCTATCGCAGCCCTGTCCCGGTTTTTCACAAACAAGGAGAAAGCCATGCGTAACGTCTCGCTGACCAGACTGATGGTGCTGGCTGGTCTATTGACTGGCACGCTCAGCATCAGCCCTGACTTTCACGCTCAGGGGAAGAAAGTCGGTGGCCCAAGCCAATTTGTTGACCTCTTCAACGGCAAGGATTTGACGGGCTGGGTCTATCCTGGCCCGAAAGGAAAACCGATGGACGGGTTGACGGAGACCCGCGACGGTCGCATTCACGTCCAAGATGGCGTCATCGTGATCGAGCCGAAGGACAAGCAGGGCAAAGGAGGCATTCGCGATCTGTATACGGCGAGGAGTTTCGACAGCGATTTCCACCTGCAACTGGAATTTCGGGCGGAGAAAGGTGCGGACAGCGGCGTGTATATTCGCGGGCCGCAGTTGCAGGTGCGCGACTATGCAACGGTCGGCCCGTATAAGCCCAAGTCGTACAAGAGCGGCGACTGGAATGTGCTGGACATTATAGTTCGCGGCACGCTGGCAGAGTGTCGCTGCAATGGCGAATTGCTGACCGATAAATTCAAGGTCCCCGACAAAGGTCCGATCGGGTTACAGGCAGAGTCGGGGAAATTTGAGTTCCGCCACATCCGCATTCGTCCGCTGCCGTAAGAAGCTGTCGGCCTGGTCATGAGCTATATTTGTGCTGGAGCCGGACTCCATCGGTCCGGTTTAAGCGCCTGCGATGCGCGCTGCGATCTTCTCTAGCACTGCACCAGCTCATGGCCGACACCAGTGGCAAGCGTGATCCTGTCCCTCCGCCGGGTTCGCTGAGGAAACGCCCGGGCGAAACCCATTCCGTCGAATACAGCACCACGCCACAGGTGCCCGTTCAAGAGCCGATCGACCCGTTCCCGGGCCGGGTTTTCGGCGATTACGAGATCCTGGAACGGATCGCCCGCGGCGGGATGGGCGTGGTGTACAAAGCACGGCAAATCAGTTTGAACCGGCTGGTGGCCTTGAAAATCATTCCCGGCAGCGAACTGGCTAACCCGGTGGAACGGCAACGGTTCCGAATTGAAGTGGAAGCCGCGGCCAGCATTGACCATCCGCGGATTGTCCCGATCTACGAAGTGGGGGAGCGCGACGGCTATTACTTTTACAGCATGCGGCTGATCGAAGGTGGCAACCTGGCGCAGCATATGGCGCGATACCGCGAGGACCACCGGGCCGCTGCCCGTTTGATTATCTCGGCGGCACGCGGCATTCATTACGCACATCAACGAGGCATTCTGCATCGCGACCTGAAGCCTGCGAACATCTTGCTCGATAATGATGGCCGCCCTCACGTTGCCGATTTCGGCGTAGCGAAAAACTTGCGAGCGGAGTTCGTTCCAGCACCCCGGGGGGCTGATCGCTCCAACTCTGGCGAACCACGGAAGGCTGACGCTGCCGGCTCCTGTGAAGCTATTTCGCGTCGGCCTGAATCCGATCCGGCTGCGGACAGTCAGCGGCAGCGACCCGCTTCCGGCGAACTCGATTTGACGCAGGTCGGCGAGATCGTGGGCACGCCCAGTTACATGGCTCCCGAACAAGCTTCCGGAAAGAAGGGCGTCATCACCGTCGCTGTGGACATCTACAGCCTGGGCGCGATCTTGTACGAGATGCTGACCGGTCGCCCGCCGTTCAAAGGTCCGACGCGGATGGCTACCGTGCGTCAGGTACTGACCGAGCGCCCGGTTCCGCCGCGCCAACTCAACCCGCGCATTGATCGCGACCTGGAAAGCATCTGCTTGAAGTGCCTCGAACGTGAGCCGCAACATCGCTACGCTTCCGCCGAAGCCCTAGCCGAAGACCTGGAACGTTGGTTAGCTGGCGAACCGATCCTGGCGGCACCGCGACCCTGGTGGTATCGCACGCTGAAATGGATGAAGCGGCGACCGACGATGGCCGCACTGGTAGCCGCGACGGCCCTGGTGACCGCTCTGGGGCTGACCGGCGTGACCTGGCAAGCGCGACTCGCTCATTCCCAGGCGGAACGTGCCTGGTTGGCAGAACTGGCACTTCTGGCCGAACGCGAGCAACTCCGCCACGCTCTGGCACGCAGCCAACGCCAAGAAACCGTTCGCCAAATACAGACGGCCCTGCAGGGTTTCCAGCAAGGAGACTACCATACGGCTCAGCACCTTCTCGAGCAAGTGCCAGCGCAGCGGCGACGGTGGGAATGGCGGTTATTGCAAGCGCGCTTGCAAACTTTGGCACAACCGGTCTGGCAACAACCGCCCTTGCTGGCACTGGGTTGGTGGGACAATGGCTGGACAGGACTGACGGCAGATGGACAATTGGTTCGCCTGTCAGCAACGGACAAGTCCGACGCCAGGCCGACTTCCAACGTGCAACTCGATCAGCTTGGTGTCCCCTGGAAGCGTGGGTCGCATATCTCCGCCGGTCTCGCTGCGAGCGATCAGCGACTCCTGGCGGTCTGGAGTGATACTGTCGCCACCGGTTTCGCAGCCAACCAATCCACGCCGTTCTGGACCTGGCAAGGTGAATGTAAAACGGTCTTCGGAGTACGTCTGGCTCCGGAAAAGAACACTCTGGCGGTTATCTATCGCCCCAACGAAACAGCATCGTGGCAAATCGCACTGTTCCCCGAACCCACCGCGTTTCCACGAACGATCGCCGTGGCGGCGGAGAATTTGCGTGCTTGTGAATTTGTCGGTGGCGATCATCTGCTGGCGCTCACCGATACTGGCACGCTCTACTTTTGGCCGCTGCACGAGCCGTTCGACCAGGCCTCCTGTTGGCTGGCTAAACTCCCTGCGCCGATCGAACTGGCCGCGATGAATCGGCGTGGCGACTTTCTGCTCTGGCAGCGCGATGGCACTTGGCGAACCGGCCGATGGCAACCCGGCTGGGACCGGTTCTGGTTAGACGAACCGCAATCGCTACCGTCTGCGGCAAAAGCCCTGGCCATTCACCACGCCGAGAACACTGTTGCCCTGGCCACGGAAGACGGAATGATTTACTGGCGACGCAAGGAAGGCCCAGTCGTCCGCCTGCAGCTTCCCCAAAAACTGGCAGTGGTCGCGATGCACATTTCGCCCGACCAAGATGAATTGGCCTGTCGCACTCCGGGTGGCCAAGTGTATCTGATTCCGCTTAGCCTGGCCCACTCCTGTACGCTTCGCTCGCGCCACGATAACTCATCCCCGCTGACGGCAATGCTCCCGGCTAGTCCAAGAGCGGACATCTCCCGCTCTCAAGACGGCGGCGATCTACGCTGGCCAGCCAACCGCAGGATAACGCGCTCCGTACCGGCTCCGGCAATTGGCAAGGTCCTGGCGCTTGCCGATGGCGGCAAGGTGCTGTTCGCCCGCTTACCGGAAAGTCGCCGTGGACAGGTCAAAGACTGCCAGGAATTGCCCCTGGGCGGAAAAACTGCCACCGCCCTCGCCTGGTGCGACGCCCGGAAACTCCTCCTGGTTGCTCTGGAAGACGGTTCGCTGAAGCTCGGCCAATTTGCCAGCGATGGTCAGATCGTCAACTGGCAGGAAATTTCCGGTAACGGGGTGATCACCCACGTGGCTGTGGCACCCGACGGTGAATGGTTCGCTACCGCTGACGCGAGCGGGCGGGTTTTGCTCTGGGATACCGAACTGGTCAGCCCCATCGTGTCGGCAGAACGTTTGCCCTCCGGTTGCCAAGACCTGATGGTCACGCAGGACGGTTTATCCGCGGTGGATGGCCGAGGCGTCGAATGGTTCTGGGCGATTCCGCAAGGGCAATAGCAGCCGGGAATTGTTTTTACTGCGGCCGTCCCGTTCGCCTCCGCGTGTCATCGCCGGTGGAACACGAGCATTGAGTTCAACGCGCTATCTGCCAACCGTTGCCAGATCGGCTTAGACGGCCGTCGTCAACGTGGTAGCCGTAATCGTCGGCGACGGCGCGCTTGCCGTTCCAACCAGCGCAACTCCGCCGACAATTGATCGAGCAATTGCCAGCCGAGCCGCTCGCCCAGCGGCACTCCAGAATACGACATCGTTTGCTGATTCCCAGTGCTCGGTGGAATGGGCAAAGGAGAACCGACTTCCACCGCTTCCGCATTCGGGAATGTCGCAGTGCCAGGCAGGGACGGCTCCGCTATGGGCAAAACGCGGCGAACTCCATCGGCGCCAATCACCGCCCAGGTGCTTCGTGAATTCGACAGGCTAGTCATTGCCCCGAGCATGATGCGCTTCCGCAAAAGCGAGAGGTATCAGTCCTCGCGGGCCGTTCGGTCGCGCCAAGCCGCGGAACAGCGCGGTTATGCACATTGGCAGCAACCAGAGACACCAGTCCGCCATGCGCTACAAGAAGCGGGAGGAGGAGCGCGGCAGCCGCGCCGTTTTCCTTCACTGCCGCGCTCCGAGGTCTGGCCATGCGGCACCGGCAAGCAGGTGCAAACAGTGCGCCCATGTGTTAGTAAAATCACGCGGCCCAGCATCCCGCCGCCACCACATCGTGAAGCGTCTGGGTCGGCCTGGTTGGATTACGCCCGCACGGAAATCTTGCGCTTGGCAAAAAGCCCATCGGCGGTTCGGTCGCTCCCCTTACTATGGCCGAAGCCAAAATGTCTGACGACAACGCAACCGGAAGTTACGCTCGCTCGGATTGGCAGGTTTACAATGCTGCCCGGCGCTAACAACTCACCAATGAGCGAAGTTCGCAATCTCGCCCGTGTGCTGTCCGACTAAGCGCCGCCACTTAGATTGCCACTAGAGTTTCACAACACGCCCAGGCCAGACATCACCGTAGCATCGCGAAGCGAATATACGGCGAGGATTAGTCCTCTTCTTCTTCGTCGTCATCGTCCTCCTCGTCGTCTTCTTCGGCTTCCTCCTCCTCGTCCGTGTCGGTGATGGGCTGGCCGGGCCGCCAGTAGAATTCACGTTTGATATCCTTTCGGCTGGCGAGGGCCAGCACCAATAACGACGCCAGCCCCATAAGCGGAAACGGCAGCGTCAGCAACCCGCCGAGGAACTTGCCGAGATACTGATACACATCCATACCGCTGTCGTTCATGATCTGGTAAAACAAGCTTACAGGAGCCACTGACGAAGCCAGCCCCACCAAGGTTCCGACAATACAGCCCGCTACCACCCAGTTGTAGGAGTCGAACTTGCGAAATTTTTCCGCGCCCGTAATGACTATACCAAGCAGGACGAGATTCACTGCGGTTGATGCCACCAATGCCAGTTGTACGACCACGTAGGGGGTCTTCTCGCCGAAAATCCGTTCGGTGGTGGAAAGTGGCCAGTCGCGCTCTTTCCCGGCCGCTGGAGCGCCACCTTGTCGGAAAGCGTCGGCGTTTTGTCTGGCGATTTCTTCAGCGTGCATCTTGCGTTTGAACGCGGCCAGCACGGCATCGCCGCTGAGCACCAGAAAGGCGATTACAGTGATGACCGCGCAATAAAAGGCCAGCGCTTTGTAAAAGAACCCGGGCTTGTCCACCGTGGCCAGTGCCCGTTCCCGTGCTTTAAGTCGTTCCGCTCGTCGCACCAGTTCGGAGACGCGGCGTTCTTCTTCCTCTTTCTTCTGCGGTCCCGGATCGTGCTGGACGGCATAGGGGGAACGATCACCCCATTCGTCCTGTTTGACGGCAATAGGCGGGCCACCTTGCGAAGCTTTGTCGCGTTTTTCAAGCACCGGTTCGCCGGGTTTGACCGCCGTTTTGGATGGTCTGATGCTGGGCAGGCGGAAACCTTTGCCACACTCCGGACAGTGCACCGGTTTGCCGGCTCGGTCGTTGTCGAATTCGACCGGCCGCTGGCAACCAGGACAACGCACGCGAATCATGGCATCACCCCCGTGGATTATTACCTAACACCAAGAGCGAGCGGAATCATCCCCTGCCCATCTGCCATTCATCCGGCGGCAGCAGCTGGTGGGTTAGTTCCTTCGCGTGAATTGGCAGTTGACGTCGCTGCCTTTGTCCCCCGCTATCCGCCATTCCCTATTCGCCATCAGATGGCAGACAGTGCCCATTCGATTTCCAGTTCGGCACACAGTTCCGGCGTGGGAATGCCCCGCTCAACATCCCAGCCCATCATGCGGTAATAAGTCCGCAACGCCTGCTGAAATTGCTCGCGATCCAGCTTCTCGCCTTTCAAAGCGCCCGCCTCCAGCGGTTGGAAAAAGCGATCGGGCAAGGTGTCGGCAGCGGCTCCCAGACCTTCGCGGTGATTGTATAGCCGATATAAGGCATTGGCCCGGTCGGAAGCCTTAAGCAGCTCCCACAGGCTGACGTCCCAGCCGGTCATCCCGTTGAAGTAGCGAACCAGTTGCTCTAATTCCAGTTTACCAATCGGCACACCGACAAAGCAACACATGCCGACGATGTTGTACAACGTCCAGAGTTTCTGCAGGTAGGTAAATGCCCGAACCTTGCGCGGGCCGAAATCGAGCATCGGCACCGGTTCGATCAACCCCAGCGCCGCCAGGGGATGCTTGCCCGGATAAAAGCCTTCGTAAATCGGGTCGTGCGGCGCCTCCATGTGATCGGCCCCGGTAGGGCTGGTGGAATAGGCCAGGGCCAGACTTTTCTTGCCGCGGGGTTCGTGCATGGGAACTTCCTGACCGCGGACATGCAAGGCGATGGCTTCCGCACCACGACCCAGCCGCTTGGCCGCTCGCATCACGCCATCGGCCAGCAAATCGCCAATTCCTTCCCGGCGGGCGATCATCGGAATCAAGCGGATCGGCACCTCCGGGTCGCCGTAAGCCAGCGGAAAACCAACCTCTTCGCGGCTGAGGATGCCCAGGCTATACGCTTCGATGGCAAACGAAATCACTACGCCAGTCGAAATCGTATCCAGCAGGTACTGACTGCACAACTGATTGGCCAGGGCAATGCGCTTCAGGTCGGCGATGCCATTCATGGTGCCGATGGCGGCGATGGTCTCGTACTCCGGGCCGCCATATTTGGGAGTAACGCCCAGCTCCGGCACGCTCACCTCGCGTTTGCAGGCTACGGCGCAAGCATAGCATGTTCCTCGTCGCGTCAAGATCGTTTGCGCCATCCGCTCGCCGGTCACCTCTTGAAACTGCTCAAACGCCCCATCGCGGAAATGACGCGTGGGCAGAATACCCATCGCCTGCAGATTCTTGACCCCGCGTGCCGTACCGTACAGGTGCATGGTGTCCTTGCTGCGGTCGTAATTCCGCTTGAACCAGAGCAAAACGTCCTGGGTGATTTGCGGCTCCGCGGGAACAGGTTTAGCATGGCCACCGACGGCGATGGCTTTGAGATTCTTCGAACCCATCACCGCACCCAGTCCGCAGCGGCCATGAAAATGTCGGCAATTGTTCACCATAGCCGCGAACCGCACCCGCTTTTCACCGGCTACGCCTGTCTGCAGCACTACAACCCGCTGATCCTTGCACTCGGCTTTGATACCGTCATCCACCTCGCCGGCGAGTTGGCCCCAGTATCGGCGAGCATCGCGGAATTCGCATCGGCCATCGTAGATGAGCAGCCAGGTCGGAGATTCGGCCCGGCCCGTGATGATCAGGCCATCGAAACCGGCCTGGCGCAACGCCGGACCCCAGTAACCCCCCGCTTCCGATTCGCCGTAACCGCCCGTTAACGGACTTTTCGCCACCGCCACGTACCGATTCGCTCCCGATAACGCCGAACCGTTCATCGCACTGGTGAAAAACATCAACGGCGAACGCGGATCAAACGGACTCAAGCCAGCCGGGGTCTCTTTCAGCAGAAAATACGCTCCGAGCAATCCCCCACCCAGGTAACGCCGCAAGGTCAAATCATCGAGGGTTTCCACCCGCGTCGTCCGCTCGCTCAGGTCAATCCGCAGGATTTTGCCCGCATATCCGCTGGCCATTGCTTTTGCTCCTGACGGAAGGTGTTTTCCGGCACAACGCGGAGGCCTTCGCCCCACGCTCTTTGCTCCGCATGATTGTATGTTTCACGGCGAGTTCCGGCGCAGCCATTGCGCCAGATGCAAATTGTCCATCCCTGGTACTCGCCAGCCAGGAGCATGCCCAGATGGTTGTGGGGGTGAAACCTGCGCCTTCGCCGTCTGCCAAAGTGCTGGCAAACCCGGGCAATTTGCCAACGCCGGAGCGATTCCTCGCGTCCTTGAGGCAAAGCTGCAGCTAGGATGCACAATTTTACCATCGCCAGCCGAAGAAGGCGACGCCCGGCGTTTTGGATTACCGATGATTCTGCATCCCAGCATGGGCCGAGCCTGCTAGCATAACCGCCAGAACGAGCCACTATAATGGATGAGGTCGAGCAGTCCGACCCGACCAGGCCGGGCCCGTAGCTCAACGGCAGAGCAGCGGACTCATAATCCGTAGGTTGCAGGTTCGAATCCTGCCGGGCCCAGATTGGCGATGGCCAATATCCGAAGCGGCAGACCTGCGTGTCCGCCCCGTGGTTGGCCACAGCGTGCATGGTCTCGTAAGCCCGGAGCAGCGGGTAGGCGCATTAGCCGGGCGCCCAACGAGACGGCACAGTCGTGGCGTCGGAAGCTCGGTTCGACAAGGAGTCCTCACGCTGGCTGGCACTGGTTGATGGCCGTACGGTCTGCCCAGGGTTACCGCCGGAAGTCGCATTCCTTGTGCGACCGCTTAGCCCGTCGCGCGTCGCGGAAAAGGAACTGACAGGGGCGGTTACGCTCACGTTCACGCATCGTCATCACGCACACAGCCAAGAGCGGGGGGCGTAAGCCCCCCGTGGTTGCACGAACGCCATTGCAACGTGGTTCGCTAACACGTCGGCGGCAGTCTCCGGCGACTTTGCGGAAGTGTTCTTGCAAGTGCGTTTCCCGAGCCACGGCGGCCTGACGCCCGCCGCTCCTGACGCAGCACGCGACGGCGGCGTGCGAATCTGTGCGGAATTGTCCCCGCAGGCGCGTTACCCCCACCACGGCGGGCTGACGCCCGCCGCTCCTGC